>Ga0208821_1000120_pt1 | contig 65697 bp, 57 predicted proteins | sample June2015DPH_20_5_FD_184720 | JGI IMG/M metagenome (GOLD analysis project Ga0208821, IMG submission 184720) | Peatland microbial communities from SPRUCE experiment site at the Marcell Experimental Forest, Minnesota, USA - June2015DPH_20_40... | ecosystem: Environmental > Terrestrial > Soil >...
AAGCGCCGTCCCTTCCTCTCCCGCCGTCGCCAACGGAGTGGTCTACGTCGGGAGCTATGACGGCAACATCTACGCCTTGAACGCCACTACCGGGGCGAATGTGTGGAACTACACGACCGGAGCCTCAGTGTACTCCTCTCCTTCTGTCGCCAACGGAGTGGTCTATGTGGGGAGCGAGAACAACAACGTCCACGCCGTCGGCTATGCAGCTGTAGCCACAAGTCAGGGTACGATGTCCGGCTTCGGAGTCGTACTCATTTTAGTCGTACTCCTTTTTGTCGGACTCGTAATCGCCGCTTACGTGGTGAGGAGGGGGCGCTAAAGCTCTCCAATTCTTTTTTTTTCACGCAGTGGCGCGCTGAAACGCCTACACCTATATATGCCGATATCGAGTGGGCGATGTCTATTGGTTAAAAATCGAGTTATTAATGCGCCGCCTGCGCTGGAGTCGCCCGGCTGCGCCACGGCGCAGTTCATCGACCACTACGAGGCTGGTTGCCACCGGGAGATACCTCGAAGTTCACCATTGGATGTAAGGGTGGAGCGTCGCTACACTACCAGCTGCAACTCTCACCATCAGATACGGCAAAGCTCTCCGTTGGCGTTCGCGCGTTCCTGTAGTTATCCGGAGGACAGTAAATACGCGCCGTCCGAATTTAGCACGACGTTCGCGGTGGTGAAGTACTGAAAGAAGAACTACTAGAAGTGCTCGAGCTGCAGTGGTAACGCGAGCAGCTCATTATCTCTTTTTTCAATCTAAAAGCCTCAGAGCGCACTACTCGCCGTCAGTTTCAAATCGGAGCCTTTATCTATCTTCTGAAGCGTTCTAGGCGTCTAAGAACGCCTTATGAGGCAATAATGCGCGTATACAAAATCCTCTCATTTTCTGTCGTCATTCTTCTTATTACAGTCTTATTTGCAGGCGCCATGACCGTTTCTGGAGCAGCACAGACCGATACGATGATGTTTCGTTACAACACCCAACACACCGGCGACTATAGCCCCGTCGCCGGGAGGTCGAACGGCCCTTTGACGTGGAGCTTCACCACCGGAGGCTACGTGGGCTCCTCTCCCGCCGTCGCCAACGGAGTGGTCTACGTGGGGAGCTGGGACCACAACGTCTACGCCATCAACGCCACGACCGCGGCTGAGCTGTGGAAATACACGACCAAAGGCGAGGTGTACTCCTCCCCCGCCGTTGTAAACGGCGTCGTGTACGTGGGAAGCAATGACCACAACGTCTACGCCCTCAACGCCACGACCGGGGCGAAGCTGTGGAACTACACGACCAAAAGCTTGGTGTACTCCTCTCCTGCCATCGTCAACAGCGTGGTCTACGTGGGCAGTGAAGATGGTAAAGTCTACGCCCTCAACGCCACCACCGGGGCGAAGCTGTGGAACTACACGACCGGAAACTCTGTGCTTTCCTCCCCAACCGTCTCAAACGGTGTGGTCTATGTGGGGAGCGATGACCACAATGTTTACGCTCTCAATGCCACCACCGGGGCGAAGCTGTGGAGCTACACGACCGGAGCCGCCGTGCTCTCCTCCCCTGCCGTTTCAAACGGCGTCGTCTACGTGGGAAGCGATGACCACAATGTTTACGCCCTCAATGCCACCACCGGGGCGAAGCTGTGGAGCCACACGGCCGGAAGCTATGTTGACTCATCCCCTGCCGTCGCCAACGGCACGGTATACGTGGGGAGCTGGGTCACAAACCTCTATGCCCTCAACGCCACCACCGGGGCGAAGCTGTGGAACTACACGACCGGAAGCTATGTTGACTCATCCCCTGCCGTCGCCAACGGCACGGTATACGTGGGCAGCGATGACGGCAACGTCTACGCCCTCAATGCCACCACCGGGGCGAAGCTGTGGAGCTACACGACCGGAGACGCTGTGCTCTCTTCTCCCGCCGTCACAAACGGAGTGGTCTACGTGGGGAGCAACGACGGCAACGTCTACGCCCTTAGCAACGCACCTGCGGCCGCAAGTCAGGTTACGACGCCTGGCTTCGATGTCACGCTTGCTTCTGTGGGCCTCGTAATCGCCGCTTACGTAGTGAAGTGGCGGGGCCGACCCCCCCTTTTTTCAAGCGAAGCTAGACCCCGCTTTTAGCGCTATCTCTGCATCAGCAATCGTGGCTATCATTAGTTTTTCCGGACATAGGTAACGAACGTAAGGAAGCGAAGCAATTGCCCGTTAATGATGTACTGCCGAAGGTGTATTAGATTCGTCAGCTGCAAGCTTCGAGGCGATAAAGAGTGTATCCCGAATTGCGAATATTACCGCCGTCCGCGCTATGTTAGAGACTAGCCCGGGTCATTGCGAGGAGAACCACAGGAACGGGGACCGGCGTAACGTACTAAATTTGTAATAAAGCTTCAAATAGGATTTAGTTATACTGTAACTGTCTCGGTTTAGAATTTCTAAGGCTGTGAAACCCCCCCCGTGCATGGGTCGATGCTTGGTCCAAATAAGTTCATGTGACTTTTTTAAAAGTACGCGGGGTGGTTAACAACCTTAGGTGCGTTCTCCATTTTTTTCGATTTGCTTTGATTCCAGGGCGGTTCACTAAGCTGGTGTGCAGGTCCATTGAGTGACAGCGTTAAAAGCGTCGTGCACGAGGGGCTCTCTGAATCTTGCCATAATTTCGCTCTGCTTTTAGCTAACAATTATCCAAGGTAGGCCCACCATCTTACCCCGTGAACAACGACCAAACAGAGGTCGAGGAACTCATCCTAGAAACCGGGACTACAAAAACGACTATGCCGACGTGGCCGCCGAAAAACTTTTTAGGAAGTGCTCGACCAGTTGGGAGGCGTACCAGTACCTGCTAGACCGCGCGCACGACGCGTCGCTTCCCGACAGCGCCCGGCAGCAATTGAGACGGATTATCAAGAAGATTCAGGTGCAGATACATCAGTCCAGCGAATACGGCTATGCAAATGAACCGTGGTGAGGCGAAGAGCGAGCGGACTAGCGTGTTCCCTTTAGCCTCTCCATAGCTTCTAACTCGTTATTTCTTTTTAGTGTAGCACGACGCAGCCAAATGAAAACGCTTAAGCCAACACGCCGCTGTTTGAACATTTTGATTCCTTCTGTTTTCAAGCGAAGGAAATCAAGGACGGGGAAGTAAATGAACCATAAGCATACGCTTATAAGTATCGTCATGGCGGCCACCGTGCTCGTCTCGCTTTTTGCTGTGGTAAGCAGCGCGGCGAGCGTGAGTGGCCAAACGATGGCAGGCACCGGCCCAGCATTAAGCTCCTCGGACGCCTCCACGTCCCCCACGGGGTACCTTGGGATTAACTTCTTTGCCGTCGACACTGGTGGTGCCCTTTGGCACACTAACTAAGCTGGCCGTATTCGACGTCGATAACAAAGGCGGCAAGGACGGAAGCGCCGTTTTAGCTGCCGCCGAGCAGAAGCTAGGGCAACTCCCTAGGGACGTCACAGTGAGCACGCCGAACAACGGCTTTCAGTACTACGTAGAATACCCATCTGAGTGGAGCGATGAGCTCTTATACGACGATCTAGGCGGAGCTCTGGGCTTGGGCGAAGGGGTGGACATAAAGACCAACGGCTACGTGGTGCTCCCTCCTAGCCACATTACAGGCGACGCGATCAAGGTTGACCACCCGGCAAACAAAGGCCACTATGTTTTTATGAACGGGTTGGCGCTGGCGGACGTTATAAAGACCCTCCCGAAGCTGCCCGAAGCGTGGATAAAGGCGTGCATAAAACCTGCACCTGGTCAGAAAGAGTGGGACGAAGTACGGAAGCACCGGACCCGCGACGACAAAGACGAGACGATTTGCGAGAGATATGACCTTACGATGGCTAGGGTCTTCACACCACCGCGAGACGCCATTACAACGACTGACGGTTACCGAATAAAGCACCCGGTTCACGGATCTACAAACCCGCATAACGTGAGCATCAAGATGGATACGAGCGAGTGGTTCTGCCACCGCCACAATCACGGCGGCGACGCTTTGGAATACTACGCTATGTGCGAGGGCATCATCAAGTGTGGGGAGCGGCTACGTGGCGACGCTGTTAATGAGACACTCAAAAAGCTGCGAGACGGGGGGATAATCTCAGAAGTCCTCGCGGATGTGCCGGAAGAGCAGAAGGCCACAGTAGAGGAGATTGCCCAATACCTAGCGAAACATCCTAAAGAGCTGTATGCGGCGTTTAGGGCAACTATAGACGATTACCACCAAGCAGACTGGAAGCTCAAGACCATTTTATGGCGCGGGTCATTTCGTATATCCTTGTCCTCGGTCGTATCGCTCATACACCTGGACACTTCCGGCCCCTCCCGGAGTGGCAAAACCTCGGTAACGGTCAAATTTTTAGAGTTCATTCCGCAGGCAAACAAAGAGATTTTGTTTAGTACTTCGCCCCAGGCGTTATGGCATATGACTTATAAAGACGGGAAACTCGACCCGACATATTATGCCAACAAGGTATTGGTACTGCTTGACACGCCAGAGGGTGCGCTCCAGGAAGTGCTAAAAGCGGCTTGCGAGGAGTACGAGGAAACGCCTATGGAACGAACCATAGCGACCGATAAGGCAGGTCAAGTAATGAAATTTTCAATAAATGGGCCTCGAATGGTGGTGCTCTGCTCTGTGTTAGGAGTTGCAGATTCGAACGGCCAGATAGCTTCGCGGTGCATCCAATGCCCTACAGACGAGCAGACTGACAAGCATCGCACGCAAAGGGCGATTCTCAACTCACGAAATGATGCGGCGGGGCGCAGCATAACGCGAGACCCGCGAACGCCAGTGATTAAACGAGCACGCGAGATACTGGACGCCGCAATACGAACAGCGAGCATAAGCGAGCCCTCTAACGATGTGAGGAACCTGATGATGGCGATAAGTCTCATGCTTGTCAGTGATGGGTTCAACGAGACTCAGAAACGGCAATTTGAGGCCCTTTGCTTGTGCGGAGCAGCGGAGAAGATTTTCGAACGCGACCCTGACGGCAAGACGATCCGCATAGAACAAGAAGATGTGCTTGAGGCCTGGGGAATTTTCAATGAATTTTTCGAGTTTGCGAGTGTGAACCTAAACAGGCCAAGCCGTGCCGTTCTCAATGCAATCCCTCTGGAGGGTGACGGGAAGCCACGATATTTAGAAGATAGCGAGCACTTCGACCGGGCAGTCAATCATGACAGCCTTGTAGGAGCAAATGAAATAGCACACGCAACCGGAATTGCGACCAATCGCGTATATGAGATAGTTCGAAGCCGTGCAAGCGGTGGTGAGCGAGTTGGCCCATTGCACGATAATGAGCTGATACAAAGCGCGAAGTATCCCTATGACAGGAGAACGGTCTATTGGCTCACAGAGAAAGGCGTTAAGGCAAAACGCGCCAAGCGTGAGGTTATTCACATCGCGGGTGATGACCGGACGACCCTTTACAAGCCTCAGGCCCCGGCAGTTAGTTCTGATTTACTCGATGCAATTCCGGGCTATTCTGACTTATTCCGGCCATATTCCGGGTTTCAGTCCGAACATTCTGAAGGCTCTACAGGGTTCAATTTCGAAATAAAAGAAACTGATAACGTAGTCACTGTTTCATTCCGGGGAAAAGGGAACACCGACACAAAAAGTTTTTTTCCAGAACAGGATGCAGCCCCAGAGATGCAGGCAGAAAAAAAACTTTTAGAGGACGCACTTGGGGGGTGCCGGACTCAAAGCAGACCTAAGGCCACCAAATCTCCCGATAACGGAACAGATCCCCAAAAACCTTCAGAACTCTCGGAATCAAAACCGGAATCACCCGGAAAACCCCAGAATGAGCCGGACTCCGAGACCATCCGTGAGACCATACTTACCTGGCCCTTCAGAGACGGCCAAAAGGTAAGCCTCGGCTACACAGTGAGCGTGATCGCAGCGAGCCTCCGCCGACGATATCCAAACGCAGGGCGAGAATTAGAATACGAGATCAACCGCCTCGCTGTAGAGGATGCTGAGATACGAACGCTCCTCGCTGAGCGGACAGAGACAGGAGATGCCATACGCCCTTAATGACGTGGGTACCCTGTGCAACGCTGGTGGATATTTGAAAAAGAAAGAAAAAAGAGTGTGATATGGATGAATGGCAAAGAAATGAGCAATCAATATAGAGATACGCAAAGTATATCGGACTGGTTCAAGCGGGACTGTGGAATATTAGGAAGCCCCGAAACAAAAGCCCTCAACGAAAAGGTTAACGAATGCTTAGAAAAGAATGGGCTAGAAAATTGCTCTAAATATACCTGTCCGAAAGACCGCCCTTGTTATTGCGACGCTTTTATGGAGCGAGGGCGCTCGAATGTCAAAGACTTAGAACGGGCGCTAAACTTGCAACTGAGCACCGGCTTAGCGAGTGTGATACTAGACGCGGTTGAGTTTTACCTCCAAGAGCAATTCGACCAGCGAGTAGATAAGAAAAGAGAAGCCGGAAACGAGGAGGATGAGAAAGGATTGAACGATGAGCGAGAGCAAGATGTGATTATGCTCACAGAGAATAAACAGCGGCACCAGAGCTGGATAAAGAAAAGAACTAACGATGAACTACAAGAGTTATTAACCCGCAGTAACGAGCTTATTGAAAAATACAGAGGACAAGAAGGGCGCTTCCATGACTATCTGTTAGACTATGAAAATGACACTCTTGATTGTCTTGAGTGGTGCGTGGTGCATTTCTCTATATCTTCAGTCGAAGGGGCGATACTTGACGTTCTAATTTCTAAAAAACTAGCAGAAAATGAGATACGACGAAGGGGCGCCGAGGAGGGTGGGCCAGCATGACCTAACCGTTTTTGAGAGTCTATTTCTAGTCGTTCCCTCTTCCTGGTATCGTTTGATTTCTAGTTGAATTCGACCAACCCGAAGACGCCAGCTACTCCAAAAAATCGATAACTTCAAGTCTATTTCCCATAAAGTGGGTTCCTTATTTCAAAAAGAAAATTTTCACGGTTGACTGCAAAAGAAACATATTTCAAAGATTTACGGAAGTCTGCAGGCCAGGGGGGTTTTTCTATGGCAAAATCATCTTCTTTCAGCGGAACAGTTTGAATGTACAGGTCGCCAGGTAGACCTTACCACTGGGTAGCAACTGAAAGCTTAACGAAAGCAGCCCTGTTGCCGATTACCACACAAGGACTGGTACAGCTCTTTTACTTCTGCTCGTCGCAGTTTGCCGCTATCCTATCAGACAGAAATTAAAGAGATAATGCACCGATGGCGCAGAAGTTTACGTGTAGCTAAAAGAGTCCGTTATCTGTTGCGCCTGTGACAAGTACGTGTTATAATCATTGAAGACCGCCTCATAGCACACTGAGTACACTCTGCCGTTGTTGTTCATCCCAAAGAACCACCTTAATTGCACGATCTCGTTCATTTTTGGGTTCCAGTGCTGCTGGTTTGTCGTGTACACAATTTCGTATCCTGGCAGCCCACCTAAAGTTACGTTACCCCGCGAAATCAAATGGAAGTCTTGGAATGTAGTTACGCTTTCAAAGTAATCTGATATAACGTCCTGCAAAGTCACGTGCTGCCCGAGGTAGGTGTCGCTAGTAAGGGCAGTGATTTTATCAACGGTATCATTGGGGTTAAGGAAGATTTCGAGAGTAGGTTTCGGCGAACTCGAACTATTGCCCATCAGTATATAGTCGGTTAGTGCTGTAAGATAAGTAATTTTGAAACCGGCATCGCTGGAAAACGTCCTATTTTCGCCTGAAACTGTTATAGTATAGGCAGGTGTTGGCGGGAATATTATGGGTCCCAGCATAGGGGCGAGATAGACCCCAGTTACTGAGACGATAGTGACTACAGCCGCTATTACGCCTATGGTTTTAGCGACTGAATCTGAGATTAGGAGCTTCGGCATAATTCAGATCGTATTTCTTTGCTTTTTCATCTAATCAAAACTTCGCATGCTTGCGGCAAAGTTTATTGACAAAGCTGCTAAAGGTGTGCGAATTTAGACATATCTTATGTTCATTATACAAGTCATTATCGAATTAAGGGTGCCTCGCACCGTTGAAAGCAAAACTTGCCAGTACTGTACATAAATCACACATCTGCTCAGGAAGCGGATCGATGATAATCGAGGCACTAGGTTTTAACGCAGATACTGGAGCCCCTGCGTTGGATATTTATATCCCGACGAGTTAGCCGACCGCGCACCTACGTGCGCTCTTTCTTCTTCTTTTTTTTTCTATCGGCCACGCACATACGTTTTGTGGAGAGAGCAAACGACAACACTTAAGCTGTTACGCCGCCGTTTTACGCTTTTGATTCCTTCTTTTTCAAACGAAGGACATCAAGGAAGGGGAAGTGAATGAATCATAAACGTACTACGATAAGCATCGTCTTAGCAACTCTTATGCTTGTCTCGCTTTTTGCAGTGGTAAGCAGTGCGGCGAGCGTGAGTGGCCAAACGATGCCCGGAACAGGCCCTGCCGCGGCCTCCTCGTCTAGCACGGGGCAATGGTACATCTTTGCCGTCGACTCGTCTGGTGCACTCCAATACACGCTGTACGGCAATAGCAGTACCTGGAACTCCCTGGGCGGGGTATGCACCTCATCACCCGCCGCAGTATCCTGGAGCTCCACCTCCCTCCGCCTCGACGTCTTTGTGCGCGGAACCGACGGCGCCCTGTGGCATAAGTACTACCAGAACGGCTGGTCTGGCTGGGAATCCCTCGGCGGACAGCTTGCTTCAGGCACCGGCCCTGCGGTCTCTTCATGGTCAGCAGGCCGACTCGACGTCTTTGTACAAGGCACGGATGGTGCGCTCTGGCATAAGTGGTGGACCGGCACGACGTGGTCCGGCTGGCAATCCCTCGGCGGAAAACTGACATCGTCACCCGCTGCGACGTGGGACGTAGGGGCGACTCCTACTAACAACATCCATGTCTTTGTGCGCGGCAGCGACGGCGCTGTCTGGCAGAAGTACTGGACTGGCAGCGCATGGTCTACCTGGAAATCTCTCGGCGGACAACTCGCACCTAACACGGGACCCGCTGTGAGCCAAGACCTCATCCTAGTTGTACAAGGCACGGACCATCAGCTCTGGCTAAATGACGTAGCATCTGCGTCCGGCTGGTACAGATACTCCTACGCTCCGCCCGAGGCGCTATCTGCCTCCTCACCAGGTGCCGTCCTCTTGGTCACGGATAATACTTTGGCGTGTGTCAGCGACACTAGCGGGAATGTCTGGTATAACACGAATGACCCTCTATGGGCCTCAGCAGGCAGCCCCCCCTAACGTCCTCGGGGATTGCTGATAGGAGACACGAATAGAGCAACGACAGGTAAGGAACGCCCCCGTAACGTGGATGGGGGCGTATTTCTCTTTTACCTGAGCGCGATCTAGCGAACGACGACTCGAAAAATCAACTGAGGCAACCACAAATAGCAATTCTTAAGCTTCATTGGCCCCGTCTCACGTATTTGTTTTTACTCAATGGGGATGAAGTATGAATCCAATAACTCGAATGATGAAACGGTACATCAAAATGCCGTTGAAATATGCGCTGCCGTTGCTGTTTATTGGAGCGTTGGTTCTAGCATCTACCACGGGTTGCGTTACAGTTACTACCAACCACACCGCTTCAAACGAAACTGCGGTAACCGGCACCGCGAAAGTCGTTAGTGAATCTACCACACTAACATCGTATGATCAGACTGCAACAGCGAGTGCTGGAAATAATTTCGTAAAAGTCGCCGTATTTCTAAAAAACGTTAATGCTCAAAATGCAAGTCTAGGGAGCCCGTTAGATTTCAATCTGCGTGATAGTGCTGGCAATCTCCATACATATGACACCTCTGTAGGATTTCTTCAAAACGAAACTGTTAACGGAATATCACTAACGGATATAGACATCGCTCCACACACACAGCCAGGAGATTCAGTCAACGGACTTCTTGTGTTCCAAATACCTCAAAACGCGACGCCTAAAACGCTAATTTATGATGACTATAGTTATAGAGTCACTATGCCTCTCTAAGTTTTCATTGGCGTATTGAGTGGCTTGTGTGGAGTGCTATGGCAAAGCAGGCTAGTTACTGCAAAGAGTGCGGCAAGGAATTGAGTTTCATTTCTAAGCGGCTTCACAACGGTTTATGTACAGACTGCTTCATCGAAGAGACTATGCCTACGCCTCACTGTAAACAGTGCGGCAAGGAATTGGACTCTAAGACTTACAGAGATGTATGTCCAGATTGTATTCTTGAAGAAAAACTGGAAGAAAACAAGCGTCGCAAGGGTTACTGCAAAGAATGCGGCAAGAAATTGCCTGCCAAGCCTGACCTGAATTGGGATAGAACCGAATATCTTGTGGATGTGTGCTCAGACTGTGAGTTTGTTGAGTATATAGACGGAGAGCCGATAAAGCCAGGTGAATTTACGGCCCAGTACGTTGGCGGTTACGGAGCGTATCCAGAGCCCCTATATGTGCTGATGCTCACATATCCTGGCCATTTAGAAGTGCCCGAGCTAGGACTTACGATACCGTATGACCAGCTGCAAAATGTTCAAAGTATGACAAAAAAGGACCTCTCGTTAGGGAACGTTATGCTCTTCGGCTTGTGGGGTTTCGCAATGAAGAAACGGACGGACTACCTCATCATCACTTTTAACGATGTGGTCGGCATCGAACAGAATCCGGTATTTGATGTGCTCGGTAAAATATCAGAGATACAACCCTTCCTTTATGAACAGATGGAAAACGCACGTATGGGCTAGTAAGATTGTAAACAATTGCGAAGGAGAAGCATAGCATGTTCCGTTTGCCCTCTCATTAGCTCCTAACTAATTATTTCTTTTTTCGATTTCCTTTGACTGTGGGTCCGCTTGCGAACCATCGCAGAAGTCCATATGGAGTAACGGCATGAAAAGTGTCGTGTGGAATAGGAATTGTTAAGCCACCATTCGCCGCTTGCATCCGTGATAATACTTGTAAAATGTAAAAAGGTGTCAATATGGATGACGTAGCGGAGAATAACAAACTACTGTTAGAACACATACAAAACATCAGAGACATGCTCATTATCGTAACGGGCATTCTCATTTTGCAGTTACTTGCCTTCGCGTGGGTAATACTGCACTTAACACGTCTTGTTATAGCACCATAAGGAGTGAGGTACAGCTGACCTACAATGACGGCATATTGGGCAATGTAGTAACAACCTCATAGCTTCTCGAAAAGCTTTGCCCGCTGTAGTCAGCTTTATCGGGATTATGTTTGTTTCTTCGTTCATCACTGCCTCCCGCGAGCTTCCATCCACTTTTCATCAGGCTTCATAGTGGCGGGATCAATCAGCGCATATATGCTGATCCCGTCGTCGCACTCATACCAGTCGTAGTAGGTATCAAGTTCAAACAGCTTGCAGCCTTTTCCTACTCCTGGCGCATAGTCGATTGATTCCTTCTTGGCCCCGCAATCAAAAAAGCCACGATACACGCGGCCATGATGCTTGCAGTTCATACAGATTTTTCGCTTCTTAGTCATGAGCTGATTGAACATACCAGATTGTGTGTTCCGTCATAGTAGGTCAGCTGTGTCGGATGTGAGCCAGGAGTGATATTGAAATGCATGTCCGTCCATCCTGTCTCACCGTTGTTGAGTACGTTCTGCGCTCCCACACCGCCAGCCTGAATGGTCATTGTGCGCGTAACCGCTCCGCTGCTATCCTGAAGGTAGAAGTAGCCGCTCGACGTTTGGAGCGTTCCTGCGTGGTTATTTGTTATCGTTGCGTTTATCTCGACGATCGGCGATCCGTCAGCTGCCGTCGTCGTTCCGACATTCTGCGCCGTCAACGTCAGCGCCGGCGTGCTCGGCGTGCTTGCCGTTGTTGCCGAGCTACTATTGTTTGACGTCGATGTGCAGCCGCATGTCGCTACTACCAGCAGCAACACGAGCGCAATTCCTACACCTGCTAACAATTTTCTCTTCATTTTTAAGACCTCCTCTTATAGCATAGACATTCAAGGTCATCGGTGTCTTCTACATCCCTGTTGCAGAAAGGATTCCAACCGTGGCCTTCGGTGTAATAGTTCTCAAGATATTTTCTTGACATCCGGTCAGGATCATCGAAATGCTCACAGAACCGACACCGAGTCTTCCAAACGTGCGACCGCTCGGATTCGATCATCTGTTCGTATTCATAGTCCGGCCCCTCTTGATTCAGCACATAATCCTCGCCTGCATCACGGCCCATTTGGCCACCTGTGTATATCAACTTAGGATAGGATCCGGATGTGGGGCGCTATTTCGCGTCCCACGACGGCAGATAACAACTCTTAAGCTTCATCGGCCCCGTCTTACGTATTTGTTTTTACTTATAAGGGGGATGAATCAATGAATCCAATAGTTAGGATGATGAAGCGGTATATCAAAACGCCGCTTAAATACGCGTTTCCTTTGCTTTTTATAGGGGCACTCGTTCTCATTTCAACAACCGGGTGCGTGTCGCAAACAGGAACCAACCAAGCCGATATAACGAGCTACCCGCAAGCTGGTCAACACTCCAAGCTTGTTGAGGCGTTTGCGGAGCAAGATAAGCCTAGCGTCTCAGGCTATACGCATAACGTTCAATGGCTTAACGACACAACTGCGCAAGTAACAAATATTTGGACATCTGGCGGTACGCAGTTCACAGACATTCATACGTATGCGCAATTCCCGACCATCGACGCGGCGACGGCTTATTTCTACTCTCTACAGAGCACATATCCTCTAAAAGACCCATACAATGTAGATATGCCGCATTACAGCGACGTAACGGGTCATGACCCGACAGTAATAAGAGCACTCTACTCCGACGCATCGCACGAGCTGTTTCAAACGGACAACGTAGTATCACAAATGACGTGGTCAACTTTAGATATAAACCAAGCGTAAAAGCGGCGATTCTATCGCCTAACCAGCCGGAACCGATTTTAGCGGGTCTTCGATCAAACTGTTTGCAGATCATGTCAGAGTCCCGGAAGGGAAAAATCACAAGGTAACCGAGTTCCGATCAAAAACATTGTTTCGCTCTATTACCTCAAGCATTTTACTCCAATTGGAATAACGCTCACGTATCTTGAGAACGGGAAGAATCTCAAGGCTAATGTTGTGGCAAGTCCGACAAAAAGACCTGAGTTCGATGCGATGGAAAAGCGCATTAAGCGAATGATGGCAGGCGAAAGCATGTGACGGAGCTATCACGCCGCCGTTTTTACCTACTTGATTCATTTTTTCCTCAAGGGGGGGGAATAAATGACAAAAATTACGATAAAAATGGTTTTGATGTTAAGCGTCGTCGCGGTGCTCGTCGTCGGGATATGCGGATGCACATCGGTGAGCAACCCACTCGCGACATCATCGGACAATCGAGCAGTCGACTACGGAAATGCGTTCGTCAAGCTGCTCAAAGCAGAACCGGGCAACCAGACCGTCACGGACTCAAAAGTAGTCGCCAATGGTTCTGATGCTGCGCAACTCACTGTCGTCATGGAGAATAGGACCGTCAACAAGACAAGCATCCTTTGGCAGAACGGCACGAGGACAACAATGAGCTTCAACATAAAATCGTGCGGCTCCACTGACGCGGCAACGACAGTCACTATGTACTTCAGCTACAACATCGCGTCAAAGGGGAACGCGGCTTCATCATTAGGAGCTGGAGAGGGCGTATACCAGTGGAATATTGCTACATTGAATAATCAATCACTGAGTGGGACAAAGGCGCTCACGCACACAGGCTTCGTATTTGAAGTCTTCCGCTATTGGGGCACTTACCCTGCTATCACAGGGGGAGCAGGTATTGGACTAAGTCCTCAGACAGCTGCAGGGCCCGGTGTTGAGACCGGCGCCGGGCAGGCCTCCGGTTCGGTCTTCATCTACGCTATCGTACTTGAGTTCCCGCAGACGGCTGGCTAAAATAGGGGGCTTCGGCTCCCGGTTCTCTTTTTTTGCATTGGGTAACTTGGTATTTCTTGCTGTTAGTTTCCCCCCGCGCACGGGTAGCCCTCTTTACAGTCGAGTTCATGAAATGCACGCGTGATGAACAACAATTGTGTAGAGGTCGATGAGCTCATCCTTGAGATCGCGGACTACAAGAACGATTGTGCCGATATGGCTGCCGAAAAACTCTTTAGGAAGTGCTCGACCAGTTGGGAAGCTTACCAGTACCTGCGGAACCGCGTACATGAGAACTGGTTACCCGACAGAGCACGACAGCAACTACGACAAATTATCAAGAGGATACAGGTGCGATTACTTCAGCGTCACGAATACGGCTATGCTTATGAGGAGTCATGAGCGCTGTTGTGCTAAAAGCACCTGCAGCTCTAGCTTTTGCGCTTATATCTCGCGGAGTTCCCTGCTGTTCACCGCTGCTCCAAGAGCGGCTTCGAGGCCACCTTCAGCGTAAGTAGTTGGTGCGTCTGCAGGTCCGCACCATCACGCGCAGCCGCTCTTGCCGTATCAACGGATTGCACCCATGCCGGCGCCTGGGGACCAAGCGTGCTGTTCACTGCGTGGACGAGCCGCAGCGCGCACTTTGTGCAGTTCGGATTGTCTGTGTTCAAGCAGCCGATGTGAAGGCCATACCAGCAGCCCCCATTTTTTGTGGTCTTTGCGTTCGTTGCCATAGCGCTCATCTCCGAGCCATAGTGCTCAGAGTAGTTTCATAAGGCCGCGTGAGCCAGGGATTGTGTGGAAAAGCGTGACAGGACGTTCATGTGATAAAGCGTGACAACGCGTTTGTGTCACAACTAAAAGCGAAAGAAAGAGAAGTCACGGTTCAACAGCCATGACACGTTGCGCCAGCTGCGCTCTTTACGTGGGCTGTAAAAGACGAGCTGACCAGGACAGAGTGCCGTTCCATTGCGACTCATACCGTCGTCCCGGGTCGTTCCAAGCACACTTCGGAAGCGTTGAGCGTTAGTCGCATTCAACGGTCATTCCCTTCGATTGACGGCTACGCCATTTCCGAGTATCGTTTTTCCTCCCGGCTTCACACTCAGTCTGACTCACGTGAGCCGTGCGGACATGGGCTTGAATCTCTCAACGACGCTACTGCAATGGACTGACGGCCGTAAAACACCTCTCATGCGGCCCATACGTTTAAGCCGCATTGAAACTGTGTTACATGTTTGTTTGGTTAGCGGGAAGGTGAGAATACGGGCGTAGGTTTGACCGTGGCAGGTTTGGCACTAACGTTGATATATTTCGTAGTTGTCGGTTTTATAGCCCTGATCTGCCTGATCATTTTTTGGCCCTTAGGGATAATTGTAGGTGTATGTTGGCTAGCGGCGACGGCATGGCTGCTTATGTGGTCGCTCAGCTCGTACGACGGCAAGCGCTCTAATCACTTCGTTAACAATAGGCAGACGAAGAACGTTACTCTTGAGGAGCTTAAGAGACGCGCGCCGAGGGTAGCGAACCAAGCCGCGTCAATGATACAAACCTCCAAATGGCTTTTCGATAACGGAAAACCAGCTGAGGCGATGCAACTCGTAAGCGACGCAAGAAGGACTCTCGTGGATTTTGGTAACGAATTTGACGAAACTGCCGCTCAGCTCACTCGGCGCGGATGGAAGATCGGCGGCGCGGACAATGCATTGGCCTCACTCGAAAAAATGAGAAGAGACATTGATCTGTATGAAAACGCACTGCGTGAAGACGTTATAAAAGCACGGTAACTAATGATGGGATGAATGGAAGCGCTTACATATAAGAGGGGGAGCATCGTTTGCTGGAGGCGATTGAGTGCGATTGAATTGGAAGAGCGTGGCGAGAGCGCGAGTCAGGTATCTTGCAATACCTAACCGAAAAACAAGGTGGGCTGTGATCTTGACAGGCGCAGCAGTTAGGAAGGCACGACGTAGGCGATGAAAGGTAACTATGTGAATTTTACTTAGAGCACGCATGCATTTCCGAGTCCCAGCCGTCTAGTACCTGAAGATATTCACTCTCTCCTGCTTGCGGAGCCGTTCGCAAGATCAACGTCAAAAGGAATGCGCAGACATTACTTTATTTTAGATCAAGAAGGGATTTTTTCATCGTGATCTAATCGCGCTTATGCCGAGTGCCAGCAATACCACAAACCCGATAACCACGGCGAGCGGAGCGAGCAGGATGACAGCGGCGACCACACCGAGCACGACTAGACCGATGAGGAGGATGCAAACAAACGCAGCCATGATAAATACAGCGACAAACAGTCCAACGAAGGCGATCAAGTAGCCTAACGTGCTATCACGACCTCATCCATACTTTCGTTCGTTCTTGCTGGGTAGTTCTGGGATCCTCATTCTTTCCTTTTTTTCTGTCAGTGCCGTCATTCCTTTGACTCGATAGCCTCAAGCTCAGCCGCTAAAGAAAAGCGTTGTACACGTTGCCAAGGTTTATGCCAGCAATCGTTTTTTCACGATAGAACAGTTGCTTCTCTTGAACGGCGGTTTGCAATTGTTCATTCGAAATGCCGTTTTGAAGCGCTAAGTACGCTTCCATGAACGCCGCGAGGTCATCGGCCGCTTTGACGACCTCGCCATCGACCGGATCGTACCGGTCATGGTTGTACGACGCCGTGATGGCGTCAGAGGTTGTGTGGCTTACGTGGCCGTCGATCGTCACTTTCGACACAAACTCTTCCTCGGTAAACATGCGCATCTGGGGCTGCCACGCCTTTGGGATAAGCTCTGGCCCGTAAATTCTGCGCTGCATCTCTTCCCTCTCGAAGTCCTTCACGAAGCGGTCGAGGCCTGTAGCCGCCCGCTTGACAGGACTGATGATGTCCTTGGTGAGAACTTCGGGAAGGTCATGGAACAACCCGGTGAAGTAGCTATTCGCGCAGCGCTTGGGACACGCGTCGATCTCGAGTGAGAATAGGTACGAAAGGATTGCTACAATCAGCATGTGGCCAAGCACGGAGGTCCGCGGGATTCGGTAGAGTTGCCCCCAGCGTACTTGAAATCGCAGGCGCCCACACAAGTCGACAAAGCTCCGATAGGTCGGGAAAAGGGCGAGGTGGCGCAATCCTTCAACATCAGCGAGCGCCTCCTGGCGCCGTTGCAATCCTCGTCGGATCTCACTAAGCTCGTAGTCGCCCGTGTTTTCGCGCTCGATGATGTCAAACTCCCACTTGGTCGCGTAGAAGTGAGCTGCGTCGAGCACCTTCCTGCTGAGGGTGTTACGTGGGCGGGACACGTATGCTTCAAACCGTTTGTCGAGCCCGTTTAAATCAGTAATAAGGGGCGTAAAGCGTGTGTAAACCTCGTTCTTCAGCTCGTTAAACGTCTCGTCGTTTCCAGTGATCCTCTCGAAGATCTAGGGTTTTAAGTCGGTGAGGGTGAGGCGCCCGAAGTATTCAAACAGGCCGCCCTTGATGAGCTCGATCCAGCTGAAGTCGCTGCTGTGTTCGGCAAACTTGCCGAGCACGTAGGCGATGGCCATCTTGTGTCCCTGCTATCGAGTTCGGTCAAGGGGATAGGACACAGGAAATTCAATCTGCGGTTTGCAGCACTACGTCTAAATCGAGCTTTCACTTATAATCGCTTAGCGTGAACTTACTCAGTTGAAAGGTTTAAGCGACTTGAGAAACATCTTGGAAATCAAATGTGTAGAAGAACTTGGGGGTTTTGATAGATAATGGTCGGGGGAATCTACCTCATAAAAGGCGAAGACGTGCTTGTCGAAATGACTGAGCATCTATACGACTCGGAAGATAAGCTTCAAGGATTGCTTGAAAAGTATCCTCTACTTCTAGCTGGTGATCAGATTAATAACGATGAACCTCGTGTATGGCTGCCTATAGCACGTGAGAAGGGGGTTCCTGATACTAAAGACGGGTCTTACAAATGGTACTTAGATCACCTTTTCCTTGACCAAGATGGTATGCCGACGCTTGTGGAGGTTAAACGAAGCACCGATACACGTATCCGACGAGAAGTTGTGGGCCAGATGCTTGATTATGCCGCTAATGCAGTCGCGTATTGGCCAGCCGAATCCATCCGCTCGCAATTTGAGGAACGGTGCACGGAAAGAGCGATTGACCCGGAGCAAGAGCTGAGAGAAAGACTGGACAGAGATGATAGTGAGCAATTCTGGCAAAGTGTCAGAACTCATTTGAAAGAAGGGAAAGTCCGAATGCTATTTGTTGCGGATGAAATACCCTCTGAATTGCAGCGAGTAGTCGAGTTTCTCAACGAACAAATGCAAGAAGCAGAGGTATTAGCAGTTGAAATCAAACAATATGTTGGTGGAGGACATAAGACGCTCGTTCCTCGTCTGATAGGCCAAACGTCGAAAGCGCAAGGCACCAAAGCTAGGACCAGTGCGAAAACGAATAAGGTCGATTTCTTACAATCCTGCGATGAAACAGGCATCTCACTGTTCAAGCCCCTTTTAGAGCTAGCAGGTAAGAATGACGTCAAATTGAATTGGGGCACAGTGGGTTTTTCGCTTAACGTCGACTTTGAAGGCACGGCAGTAGCTGTTTGTTACGGCTACCCTCCTCACTCTGGGTGGAAACAATCTGTTTATACCGATTTTTCAAACGTGTTAAGAAAGGTTAATGCTGGGGCAGAAATTGTAGAAGAATACAAAGCCAAGTTCTTACAGGCCGGCGTTTTTATGCCTGCAGGTCAGACGCAGACCGAGGTCAAGTGGATAAATCAAAAGCTAACAGACGACAAAATTAGCGAGATCGTGCGGTTGTTCTCAGATTATTCATCAGCTATACGAGAACACGGACTGTTGAAATAGCGAGTGACACTCTCACAAGATCGACAAGGTTGGGTGCCTGCTGGTATCGTATTGATGAAAGAAACCACGAGCGACGCTTGAAAATATTCCGCAATCTGGACCGAAAACAAGAACTGTCTTTTTTTTTGAAGGGGGTAGCGACAACGCATGTGTGTAAGAAGGAGCTAGGCTCGTCGCAGATAGCAAACTCTAAAGATCGCCGAGTTCCTCAGTTCCGGGGAGGACGTCTTCTTCCTCAGCCTCTTCGCGCTCTTCTATATCAGCAAACCATCCTGTCGACTCGTTGTTCTTTATTGCCTCTTTGATGAGCTTGTGCGATCGCTTGATCGCCTGCAGCACTGCTTCCAGCTGTCCCTTATCTGTCAGGTATAGCACGCCCCATTTGGCGCCGCCTCGCAGGTAATCGTAGCTTTTAACCCCGTCTATAGGCTGCCCTCGCGTAAAGACTTCAAGTTTTAAGCCTTTCTTTTGCAAGTGCAAATAGATGAAAACGCGTTTTGGAGAGTAGTAAGTGATAACGTTTTTTGCGGGTTTATGATAAATCTCATCTGAAATGTCCTTGATCTGTTCATCGAATTCCTGAAATAGCTTCTTTACTTGCTCAGGGATTTGCTGAAGGTGTTCTTTCAATGAGTATTCGTGAGTTTCACTATCAGGTCTTTGGATGAGTGTATTCGGCAACGTTGCTATGACTTCTTTAAGCTCAATGACCTCTAATGGACACTCGGGCCAGTTGTGTTCCCAGCATACAACAATATCACAATCTTTGTGGTTGTGGCCGTGGTCCTTGAAATTGAGGCTCGAGTGCTCAAACTCAATGTAGGTTCGCTCCCATCCTTTGCCATTAAAACGCCGCGCTACGCAGTCTGGGAAACCGGGCTTAATCTCCTCGATGTACATGTTAAGGTCCTCAACAACCTTGCCAAAGAGGAAGATTACACCATTTTCGTTTGTGGGGCTGTACACTAACCCTCGGAAGTTAATCAGATCGCCAACAACGCTCTTATCTTTCACGTGTCGTTCCCTCCGACGCGTTACGGTGCGTCATGTGCTCACGCGACTCTTTAGGTTCGTACAATCTTTTTTATAGATTAAACTTGCCAAGCGCGTGTGCACCGGCAGCTAAATCAGAATAAGCTTCCCGGCAAGCGTGAGCTCATAACCGTCAGACGTCTCGCTAATGAGCCCCTGTTCTTTCAAGTCACGAAGGTGCGTGTAGGTCATCGTCCGGCTAATGTCGAGTTCATCTTTGAGCACCTCGATATCAGTAATGCTCTTGTTCAGCATCTTGAGAAGGTCGAGTTTAGTCTTGTGAAGGCTCCACGAGATCTTGGGAAGGGGAATAACTTGATGGGCCTCTTCTGTGACGTAAAAGACCTCACTGACCTTGTCGACGTTTTTGAACACGCCCAGCAACGCACTGATTGAACTCGTCTTTCGCCCGCCTGTTACGTTAACGAAAACGTCATTGCCCTTGTCGTGTTCGCTGTTGATGAGGTAGGTCATAAGGTCAACAAGGCCGAGGATGTCGTACGAGTTCTCTACTTCCTTCACTTCGATCTCGACGATCGAGCCGAAGGTGTTCTGCATGAGGTTTTCAACTTTTTTTGCCTCTGAGGGCGGGTCTGTCTCCCGGATTATGATTAGCTTTTTGACGTTGAACGTCTGCATGCCGATGATCAGCGGCTCTGCCTCAAACCCGAGAGTGGCAATCATTACATTCATTTGACAAGGCTCCGTACTTAAAGTGAATTAGTTTGTATGTAGTTTCAGGTTTGATACTAAAAGTTTGCCTAAAATGCGTCATGAGCATTTGATTAGTTGCGATAAAAGAATCACAATTGACTCATTTTTGTCTGATTTAACTTGAAGTTGGAGGCAAGATGTCGCTGCCAGATCTTCGCATCTGCAAGCTAACGGAACTCTTTATACACCGAGTCAAGATTAACGCCAGCAATCGTCTTATGGCGATAGAAAAAGCTCTTCTCTCGAACTGCACCTTGCAATTGTGTGTTGGAAATACCATTCTGCAACGCCAAATACGCTTCCATAAACGCAGCGAGGTCATCGGCTGCTTTGACGAGCTCTCCGTCGAGCGGATTGTATCGGTCTTGGTTGTATGACGCGGTTATCCTGTCAGAGGTCGTGTTCTGCAGCTTCCCTTCAACTGTCACCTTTGAGGCGAACTCGTCCTCGGTAAACATGCGCATCTCGGGCTGCCACGTGTCCGGGATAAGCTTTGGTCGGTAAATCCTCCGTTGCATCTCGTCTCGCTCGAACTCTTTCACAAAGCGGTCGACGCCGGTGGCTGCCCTCTTGACGGGGCTGATGACGTCTTTTGTGAGCACCTCAGGCAAATCGTGAAAGAGGCCGGCAAAGTAGTTGTTGGTGCGCCGCCTCGGGCAGGCGTCAATTGTAAGGGAAAACAGGTACGACAGGATGGCAACGATGAGCATGTGGCCAAGCACCGAGGTCCGCGGAACTCTGTACAGCTGCCCCCACCGCACCTGGAATCGAAGCCGCCCGCACAAGTCCACGAAGCTGCGGTACGTCGGAAACAGGGCGAGCTTCTGCAGCCCTTCCACGTCAGAGAGTGCCTCCTGCCGCCGCTGTAAGCCGCGCTGGATCTCGTCGATCTCGTAGTCGTTCCAGTTCTCGTGTTTAATGATGTCAAACTCCCACTTGGTTGCGTAGAAGTGGGCGGCGCTGAGGATCTTTCGGTTGATGGAGTCCTGCGGTCGGAACAAGTATGCTTCGAATCGTTCTTCCAAGCCGTCTAAGTCGGCGATAAGGGGTGTGAAGCGGGTATAGACCTCTTTTTTCAGCTCCGTGAACGTCTCTTCGTTGGCTTTGATCCGCTCGAAGACCTGCGGCTTAATATCAGTGAGGGTGAGGCGCTCGAAGTACTCGAAGAGCCCGCCCTCTATGATTTCAGTCCAGCTGAAGCCGCCCTCACGTTCTGCGAACTTGCCGAGCACGTAAGCTATAGTCATCTTGTGCCCCTGTTTGTCTAGCTCGGTCAACGGCACGGGACACAGCTTGTCGTTCCAGCGGCGCATTTCAGCCGCTTGAAAAAGCTCGATGAGGAGGTCCTTTCCTACCACGCTCATCGACCCCTCAGATACTTCGGCGAGTCCATTTTTTGTTGCTGAGCATTAGCGATTATTCGAGGCGGCATAACTGTTTTCGTCCATTCATTGGGTGTTTGTCTTCTTCAGCATTCCTTCCGCTGTTTACGTTCACAGAAACGCCAAAATTAGAAAGAACACAAAAAAGGCCGTGACTGCTAAGCTCCCAAGCACAAACAAGACCAACGCGAAAAGGATCGCATAATAGATCAGCTCGTGCGATTTTTGCTGCACTTTAGGAGGCTCCGGCCAATAATCCGTTAGATAAAGCGTCCCTTCGATATCAGCCCGTACTCTTTTATCCATCTCGAACCCTCCTCAATACGTCTCGCGTCTCGAAAGTGTAGATCCGCGTCATAACGTCAAGCGTCGTTTGCATATGAGATCCCTCTTTTGACTAAGCTCGTAGCAGATTACTTATCGTAACTTTAATAGTAACAATGTCAGTTAATATTTAACTATTTGTATTGACAATTAATTTTATATATTTAAAAACGTTATAAAACCTAAAGGTTGGTTTGTTGATGGTACCTTGCAGTTCCAGATAGGGCATCGATTGCTTCGAATGGACTACGTTATGCGTCCAAAGGGTCATTTCAATTACGAATCGCGCGAAGGCGTTCGCTTAGCTCGGTTAATAGTGGCGCTTTGGCGAAATATACGTTCATTTTTGCGGTCCCCTTCATTTGAATCAAAAGCTTTAACGGCCCATCCTACGTCTGGTAGCGCACAGTTCGGCGGTCGAAGTAGAAGCTGTTACTCTACCGTCCCTAAAGCACTAGGATCGCTACTAATGGCTGCCAAAATCGTCACCTTTCTCCGATACCCTGGCGGGAAACAACGCGTGCTGGACTTTCTCCTCAAATACCTCCCTCCCCAAGAGGCGATACCTCGGCGGTTTGTTGAGCCGTTCGTAGGAGGCGGAGCAGTATTTCTCGCAGTCAATCCGCGGCGTGCACTCCTTTCTGACATCAATCTCGAGCTTATCAACCTATACCGAGCAATAAAGGAATCGCCGACTGACGTGTGGCGTGCATATGCCTCGTTTCCTTCGACAAAAGAGGGGTACTACGAGATTCGAGACGCAGCCCCGCTTAGCGGCGATTTGGCGAGTGAGGCCGCGCGAACACTCTTCCTCAACCGGACGTGTTTCAAAGGGATGTGGAGGCATAACGCTGAGGGGCGATTCAACGTAGGCTATGGTGGACAAGACCGACGGTGGATTCTCAGCGAGGACGCATTGCACGAAATTTCGGCGAGATTACAGTCAGTCTCGTTAATGGCCAGTGATTTTGAAGTGGTCATTGACGCCTGCTTAGAAGGAGACTTCATCTTTGCTGACCCGCCGTATCGACCCGGAGCTCGAGAGCTCGCGAATGACCACTACCTGTTTAACCAGTTCGCTTTTGCGGACCATAAGCGATTGGCCCGCGCTCTCAAGGCGGCGGGCGACAGAGAAGTACGGTGGGCACTGACGACGTCGGCGCATCCTGAGATACTCGATCTATTTCCAGATGAAAGCGTTGTGCGTTTTCGGATGGGGACGGGAACGCGTCCAGGCCAGCTTGTTAAGAACGCGCGTGAAGTAATAATACGCAGTGACGAGTTTACTTACGAAAAAGGGGTGTTGGCGTGAGCAATTCACCAAAAAATCCAGTTGTAAAAGACAATCCGTTACAGGTATTGACTGAGTTCATTGAACACGAAAAGGACTGTGAGAACCGAAAGGACTACAATCATATGCGCTTTGTCGGCTACGTGCTCGACATCGGTTTCGATGACGTAACGATCATTACGTCTGATCCGTTTAAGATTAGTGTCGGCGGTGTCCCGCGTAACTCGTTACTCATCATGATGCCAGACGATTTTGTCGGTGCCCCGCAACATTTCACGCTGCTTAGGGTTATTGAACCGGCGCCCACGCCGCTTTCGGGCGAAGTGCAGCAAACGTACTTCGAGCTGCAAAAGCGATCGATGCCTGAACTTGATCGATTTACCCAGAGCGAGCTACAATGGGGTGCCTTAAAAACGCGCGTTCTTGGCATGTTCTACCCGCATCCTGAGAATCAAGGTGCGATCGAGTTTTCCGGGGACCTTAACAACTACGTAAGCGCGCATAAATATCGCGTTTATGCGCCAAAAGAACGTCTTTTAAACCTCATCGTGAACTCCCTCATCCCAGACGAGAATCGCTTCGAGCTCGGCACACTGCGAATGACTGAGTGCCGACTGTCGCTACCGGCTGTGGAGCAACTGAACGTCCAGGCTAACGTCTCAACAAAGGACTTTATGGGTACCCGAACGGCGATGTTCGGAAAAACGCGCTACGGGAAGAGTAACGTCATTAAGTTGATAGCACAGAGCTTAATTGAGACGACACGTAAGACTAAAAACGTTGGTCAGATCATCTTTGACATTAACGGCGAGTATGCCAATCCTAACCCGCAGGACAACAACAGCTCACTTGCTGCCGGTTTTTCTGAGAGTTGTAAGGTATACGCAATTACGCCAAAAGAGGGTGTTGACTCAAAGCCATTGAAGCTCAATTTCTACGAACATCCTGATCGCTCGCACGCCGTGCTTGCTGATCTGCTTGAAAGTTCAAAACAGCGATCTAACTACGCAAAGAATTTTATAGGTGCTCAAGTTCCTGCGCTTGACGAGTTAGGCGAGCTTGATTATGGTGAAAAGACACGTGCGAAACGACGCATACTGATGTATTGGGCAATTTTGAAGAAAGCAGGTTATGACGCTGATGAAGAGGTGCTCGTGGAGAAGCTCGGTAGTCTCGATCCTGGCTTTAATAAAGATCTGCGCGAAGCAGCTTACGAAGAGAGCGACGTTCCGAGCATCGACTCGCTAAACGAGCTTGTCACCGAATTTGAACAGGTCTTAGATTTGCGGAGAAAAAGAAAGCCTACTGACACGATTTGGCAATCATCTGGCAGCGGGCGCGCGTTACTTGAAAGCGATGATATCGCTTTGCTTGATTTTCTTAAACCCGCAGGCGGCTCAGGGCCTAAGATTATCCAACCATTTAGGATCTATCACGAAAAGGACGCGGGCAATTTTATCGAAGACATCATCGGTTTTGTTGATGATGGGAAGACGGTCGTCATTGATCTTGGGAACGCAGTAAAGCTCTTGATGGAGTATTACTCGAACGAGCTTACTGAGGCCATTTTCCAGCATCAGGTCACCAAGTTTACCGGCAACGCGTTAGGCAACCACTACGTGCAGTTTTACTTTGAAGAGGCGCACAACCTCTTTCCTTCCACGGACGATCGAACAGACATCTACGCTCGTCTTGCAAAGGAAGGGGGCAAGTACCATATCGGGATGGTGTACTCGACACAATCGGTCACATCGATCCACCACGATCTTCTCGCACAGACGGACAACTTCTTTATCGCGCATCTTTCCTCGCAGTATGAGGTCTCCGCGCTTGTCAGAATGAACGTCGCGTATGAAAGCATGCGATATGACATCCTACAGAGCAAGACCCCGGGCTACGTGAGAATGCTCACCAGATCGCATCGCTTCGTGATCCCCGTGCAAGCGCGTGCGTTTACCCCGCCGGCACCTAAGGCGGGCGCGGGGGGCTGATATGCCCTTCCAGCCAGGTAGAGGGCTGCCCGGGGAGCGTGCGAGTCGACTTGGTCATCTCGATGTACTCAATAGTGACCTCGTAAGAAGCATTCGAGAAAGTTTTGAGGACCCTCGTCCCGGGACCCTACCGCCGCAAGCGGCGTGGGATCCACTTCCGGTCGGAGGTGAACCGTTACCGGTCATCTACGCCGTTGACGGATCACTTCAGGTGCTCGAAGATGACACGCCGCCGTATAAGTCGGTTGCGTATGTCAAAACAGCGCTGCTCAAGATCGATCAAGACGAGCTCTCTAAAATCGACAAGGTATCACCTCACCCGTTTGCGCTAAGAGATCTGCTCGCTGATGCGGCACAGTATCACGCGACGTTGTTTCCGTTGCGAAACATCATGGTGTCCGGCTCATCGAATTACGATACCGTTCGAAAAATAATCTTTGACTCGTTTTGTGACCCATCATTAGAACGGGAAGTAATTGAGACGTTTAAATGGCTCGCGTATGAAAAATGGGACGGCGCTGAAAAGGAGCTCCCGTTGTTCGAGTGTCCGCACTGTGACCAGACCGTCGCTACGTTACCCTACGATGCAGAGCAGGGGCGGTGTCCCGTGTGTATGGGGCATCTGTATGTGACAGACATGTTGGGGTTCCATCTTGACATGGTTACTGATTCGGCTCCTAATACAATCGCGACAACGTATATGAGCGTGCACGAGACTCTGTTGCTCTTTACCGGGATACGACATTTTTGGGAACACCACAAGGCTATGCTGCGCTACAGTTTATTTGTAAAAGACGGCCCTCTGTCGATTCGGGCGCAGTATTCGAAGCTTGTTAATCCCATCCGTCGCTTTCTTGTGCACGCGCGTGACCACGGATATCCCATACACCTTATTGGACAGGAGAAGTCTGGGACGTTCTATGATCATTTGCAGTTGATAGGGGCGGCAGCGCCGAACGGGTCGTTTTTCATCCCGGGCGATCAGTACGTCAAAGAACAGATTCAAAATCGGCCGGACCGGGGGGCGCCGTATGGGAGGGACACCAACTACGCTGCGAAGCTGTTTGTGAAGCTTAACGATTATGACAAGATGATCATCAATATCCCTACAGGTGAGTTCGTGGTGGATCCGGAAGAAGGGAATTTGCTCGGAGGGGGGCGAATATTTGCGACGCTTCCGACGATTCTGAGCAGCCGGTTTGAAGGCGCGCTGTTACCGGTAGAACTCGCGCACGGCCTTGCGTCGCTTTCGACGTATCCGTCAGGGCATATTTTAAAAATTTTCTCTGAGTTGAAAGACGTCGGCACGAAATAGCCGTCTCGAACTGCTTGAGATTGCGCTGCGCAACCAAAGATACGAACCTTAGGCGATCCATTTTCTTAACTCATCGATCCGGTTATCTAGCTCCTCGTCGTATCGTATAACGAATATGCGATATCCGAGGGCTTCAAGCCGTTCGCGTTTGCTACTGTCAGAGCTCTTTGTCGGTTCCATATCGTGATGCTGCCCGTCAACGAACAGGATCACCGAGCGATCGACGTAGTAAAAGTCGGCTTGTGCTACTGGTTCGTCGCCGCTGAAAATAGTCTTTTGCGCCGCAGTCGGGAGCGGCAACCCATACTCTTTGATTTCCTTTAGCACGTTCTTCTCAAACTCAGATTCGCAAAGCTTCATAAGCTCCCGATAATGTGGTTCATCGCTTTCAGCTATCACGCGCTTGGTTTCAGCGGACTCAAGTTGAGCGAGCAACGGAAGGACGAGCTTGCGGTCAAACATTTCGTGGACTGATTGGTTGTAGAAGTTGCACAGACACTCGTAGCACGCTCGCTCGCATTGTTCTTCGATAGGATCAAACTCGTGGAGCATCTCGCGCGCGGTATGGGCGATACTGTGAAGGACCTCTTGCTTCTGCAACGCCTCCAGGATGCCCGAACCCCCCTCAGCGGTCTCGTACAGCACGATGCTATATCGGCCTGCCACACTAGGATGTGGCACCAAGAATGCTTTGACCTCATCTACGTCAACGTTCATGTAGATTTGCAATCCCAAGATCAGGGCTTGCGAAAGGGTCCAGTAGAATGATCCAAAGGTTTCAGTGGGAAGATTCGCTGGTGGCGGACAATCGAGGCTAACTACATCGTGCATCGACTCATTAAAGAGAACGATGCCGCGGATGATGTCTTCCTCAGTGGCATTGCGATTGCAACGGTAGCTGCGATTGTTCTTGTCCAGATGTTTTTTTACACTCTCGTCACCAAATATCCAACGGTTGCACGCTGTGCAGAGTGTGAATCCAGTGTCCTGGAAGTCGCGCTCAATTCTTTGGGTTCCTGCGTTGACTCTCAAGATCGTCCCGCTGTGCTCGTAGACTAAGGTGAGGAGCGAGTCATTATCTGCAATGACCTCCCAGGCAGCGAGGTTCCGGCCGTGATGATAGTGATCGCTTAATTTGTAACCCCTTCGAATGCGCTCCTCTTCATCGCTTGTAATACCGTGTCGTCTGACAGCACGTTGATCAGGCATTTCGATCGCGTTCGCATACGCTGCTTCATTCTCTAATGAGGTAGCACATATTTTGCACGCGCCTCCTGTCACGGAGACCTCGTCCCCAAGGTAGTATTCGTTGCATTTTGGACAGATGAGAAGGCGTGTCGTCACCGGGCGGTTGTGCTCAGTTTTCGGCCGTGCATCCCGCACCGCGTAGCGGCCTCCGCGATAGTATACGCTGTTACCCGGTGCATATTCGCTCAAGGCTATCATACTATCGCGTTGCATGTCAACTTCTTCTGCATCGTTCTTGCGGCGTCTATCGAAGGCCAGCGTCGTGACGTTAGTCGGAAAGCCATAATTAGGAGTGAAGCCTTTATTAGCAAGATAGCGGTACGTAGAATAATTCTTTTTTCCCTCACGCATATCGTCGGTTTTGTCTTGGAGAGCCATCCAACGCGCTTTCTTTTCAGTCGTCAGCCTTCCCTTTCTGCCCATAGCGTCAATTTCATACAGCTCTTTTTGCAGGCGCCGATACTCAGCTCTGAAAGAGTTAAATGCGTTGTCAAAATCGGCAGCGAAGTTCGCGGCGCTTCTTTCATAAAAAGCCTCATCTAGCCACTCAAATGCTGCTATCTCACTCTTGAAAGTCTCTTGTATCGTCCGCACGATGTAGCGACGTTTCTGTGCGAGATCAGTCTGCAATTGCCTCTTGAAATCATCTATGAGGGGCATCTCGTCGTTCTCGATATCTAACAGTTCTTTGATTTTTTGCGGGATCTTGACCGATAAAGTGGCTAATACGAGCGAATGCATATGCGCCTCTACGATTGTCTTATTCTTGAGCAAGAATCGTGGTGTGCTAATCTCTCCTGCGATAATTTTCGGTGGGTACCGATAGAAGTATTGATCGTGCGGGCCGCGCTTTGTCCCGACCCCACAGAAGGTGCCAATAATAGAGGCCTGCGATTTTCTGCCTGCACGTCCTGCTCGTTGCGCATAATTCGAGGGAGAAGGCGGAACGTTGCGCATATACACCGCAGAGAGTGCTCCAATGTCGATGCCGAGTTCCATCGTTGGCGTGCAGACGATTACGTTGAGAAGCGAACCGGGTTTCCTGAACTCAACTTCCAAATTCTTGCGAGTCACCCCGTCAACTTGTCCGCTGTGTTCCGCAGCGTATAGCGGAACGATGTCGGGGAAGGCGCGTGCGTATTCCTGTCTGAAGTAGTTCGTCGAAAAATCGCGCTCGATGAGCTTTTCGCATTTTGTGCTAGTGCACCAGTCAACCTCGCGAAAGTGGTGCATCGATCCACATTTCTTGCAGACGCGATAGCGAGCGCCGTCGGGGATTGCCAAGAGAATCGCCCTTGGGTTGACCATATAGAGCTTCCCCACCCTCTTGATTTGCCTTGTCTCCAAGTACCCAGCTCGGAGTAGCGCAGGATACACTACTTCGATGATCTCTTGCGCTCGACCCTTGTCGACGCGTGTGACCTTGGCTGTCCATGCGACGAGCTGTCCAGTTTTGGAAGTAAAACGGGTGACGCGCGCCTTATTCGTTGATCGGTTCGCTTCGTCGCTAAAACCTCGTGGCTGAATGCGATCGTCGTGAAAGAGCGCTTCTTCGTTGAGGCGATTTTTAACATCGGTTTCGAAATCGTATGGCCTAATCAAGTAGTCATAGGCGATAGCAGTCTGGTAGCGCATTATGTCAAGGAAGCCTGTGAGGTAGTCCTCTCGGGCATCTTGCGTGAGAGCTGCTAGTTCAGACACGGTGGCCAAGATAGGGCTCTGAGCCATCTTCCCGATATTTTGGTAACTCACTTGAAGCAGGCCTACGTCTTCGAGGTTCGGTTGATTGCGTCGCTGCGTTGATCCTAGCTCTAGCACTGCGTTGAACTTTAGGTACTCTCTATAGGCATTGTCGTCAGCTGGCGACGCTATCAGAGACTCATCCGCGAGGCTCCCTGTGTAGTTGGGCATCACGTGTGCGCCTTCAAAGACGTTGAAAATCGCACTTCCGGTTCGGTCGAGCTCAGTCGGACCGTTTGAGCCTTTGAGCGCCACGTAGAGGCCGCGTCTGAAGTGCATCCGCTTCTGAATATTGTTCATGTGAGCCGCTTGAAGGGCCGTGTCCTGGCGGTTGTCGCTAAAGACAATAATCTTTTGTTCTTGTTTCGGCAGAATATTGAGGGTTTGCGAAACGATGACGTCAGTGGCCGTTGATCGGCCTACCGTGCCGAAAGAAAACAACTTGCTGAATTCTTTGAAGGTCAGATCGTACGAGACGCCGCATCCGTCAGAGACACAGAAGGAAAAAGGAAACGGAACAACCCACACCGTAATCCGGCTGCTGCAAATACAACGCTCAGCGTTATCATCGTAGTAAAGCTGATTGCAATCAGGACAGTATTCGGCGGATCGCAGTTCAACAAACTCCTTGTAGCGCGACTGGACCTCACCTTTGCCAGTCGTCCAGTGATCAGGAATAATGGCAGTTTCGCGGTCGTATTCGCCGACAAATAGGTACGCCGCGTCGCCCTCGACGTCGTGACTATCCAAGTCGCGAGGCTTGAGCGTGTGGTCGCTGCCGATCTCAACTCCGTAGTACTCCTGGCCGCACGCGCGGCAAAACAGCATGGGAAACGTTCTTCGCTCCTTCGCGTCTCTTGCGCACTCGGGGCACACAACTTCACCGGCGTCGTTAAGATGAGGGGCGCTCGAAGAAATGCAACTCTTGATTTGGCGGCCTTGACTGTAAAATGAGTGTATCTTGGGAATGAGCCGTTTTTGGATTGTTTTGTTCACTTCGACGTCTGCGTTCATTCCAGCGAGAAAAGCCGCTTTTAGTTCCTGATCGCATTTGTCTTTTGGAAAACCTGGCCGTACCTGCTCTGCGTAGCGATCGACGAGCGTTGGCCACTCAAGTGGTTCGCCGTGCAGGTTTGCTTCAACGAATTGGACCGTGCGTTGCCCTCCGAGAACGGCGCCGATCCCGAGCGCAGACTGCTCTTCGTGTGACAAAGGGCGCCCTATCAAAGCCTCTGTTAGCGTTCGGGTACGTTCACGTGAGTCCGTCAGTGTGTTCAGCATCTCTTCAGATACTAAGACGTCTTCGGGTAAGACTGATTCATCGAAATGTGCAGTGGGAACAAAAAACTCCGAGATGACTGCCTCTGGAGTGAACGGTTCTCCAAACAGTTTTGAAGCAAAAGATGAAATCGATTCGGCGGCTGTTTCAGTCTCTCCTTTTTGAATCGTCGCGCTTGTTGCAATGCATCGGAGCCTTTCTGCTGTGTCAGTGTGCTGTTTCAAACGCCGAATCAGGTAAGCCACATCGGCCCCTTGGTTGCCTGTGTAGGTATGTACTTCATCGAGCACGAGGAATCGCAAGGCCCCGCGATGCTTCGCTGGGAAGAGATCCTTATCCTCGAATCGTGTCAGAATGTACTCTAGCATGACGTAGTTTGTGAGAAGGATATCCGGTGGTGTGGCTTTGATCTCCTCGCGAGAGATCAACTCACTATCGTACGGCGTTTTTCTGCCGGTCCGTTCGATATAGTTGTTTAGAGCGACTTCCTTGGAGTGTTCGGTGTCTCCCGTATAGAGCGCCAGGGTGAGGCCGCTTCCTGACAGGCGTACCGCGAATTCGTCGTACTGTGAGTTCGCGAGCGCGTTCATGGGGTACACGATAATCGCTTTGATCCCTGGTACTCCCTCATCACGCAACCGAAGGCATTCGCTGATGATCGGAACGCCAAAGCAGAAACTCTTGCCGCTACCCGTGCCGGTCGTGATAATCGTGTTTCTCTCAGAGGCGATGGTTCGGATTGCAGCTGACTGGTGCTGATACAATTCGACGGGCGGTGACGTTTTGTCCACCGGATCTATCGTGAAGCAGTCGGGCGTCTTTTCGTGGATAATTCCTTCGTTCACCAGCGTGCCGAAGCTATCTCCGACCGCAAAGTTCCGTTTTAACTCAATGAACGGGCCTTTAAAAATGAGCGTGCTTTTGTCGAGCTCCGCGTTTATCCAATCGCGTATCACAGGGTTCTTGAATTTTTGAAACGTGCCAACGTAACTGCGATACGCGGCACGAACCTGTTGCAAAGCGCTAAATGGGTCGAATGAATGTTCAAAATCATTATTTATCATAGTGGTCCAGCTCTTTCACAGCTGTAATTTTTCCAATGTATTGGTCATAGTACTGCAAAATCAGTTCTTTCGTGAGATATGACTTATATTTCTCTTCATCCTTTCGTTTCACAATCGGAAACGTACCTAAAATGTAGTCAAGATCCTCACGCGACACGCCGTAAAGGTGCGTATAGATGGCATCGAGTTCTGCTTGCAAGTGCAGGCGCCGGTTTTCGTCCCATTGAAAAGGCGGTAGTGGTTTGTTGCTTTGAGCGTCAACGTAGCCTAGATCTCTTGCAAAACCTTGAACGTCCCATGCGGTGTAACACAATTCCAACACTCGAGGGGCGATCAGGCGCATTAGCTCATCTGTATAAGCGGTTGGTGGTAGAACAGGAAGTTGCTTGAGTATGGATTGAGTTAAGTGAGTTCCGCCGAGTTTCTGACGCACTACGTAATCAAATATGATAGAATTCACATTTGCTAGGAACAGGGCCATTTTCAGTGGCTTGACCGCGTCAAAAAAGGCGAGATTGATCGTGTGCCCTACTCCAGTACAGGGGATTATTGAAAAGATCGCTGTACGACGATTCGTTGTATTAGTGATGTCTCGGTATCCAATAAGAAAACTTTGTGACGACGGAAGACGTGATACGACCTGCTTCTTTTCAACCCAATATCGAGGAGTAACGCAGAAAGAGTAATCTTTCAATTCGTCCATCGAGGTTTCAACGAATTCAATATCATCTTTATCAAGCATCGTGTGCTCAGTTGCCGCTGAACTCAAACGATGGTTGTAGGTCATCATCATCTTGCCTTCATAAAGAGGCCAATAGATCGCATCTCCCTTTTCAAAGATGTTTCCGTCTAGATGAAACCCTTTGCCCGAGAGCGCTCGTTCTGTCTCGAAGAGGCTGGAGTCGCTTGCCATGTTGAAAAGACCTTGGCTGAATGAGATTCGCCAATCGTTATGCTGCATTTCGTCGTTTCGTAATATGGGAATTCTGCTGTAAATGCGCTTGTTCAATTCAGCATCTCGCGCCCATCTAAAGATGGGAAAAGTCTGAGTAACCGGGTTTATCAAGCGGATGTCGTCCCGATTCAACTTGAAATGTCTAGCCTCGTCCTCTATATCGTCAACGCTTTGTAAGAAGAATGCTGTGTCAAACTCCCTCACTGGTGCGGATTTTCCTGTAAGTGTCAGCAAGCAGAATTTTATTCTGCTGTCGATCGGGAATAGTTTCTTCCTATTCTCGAAATCGTAGAGGCTTGCTAGTCTGCCATTGTCCACAATTTCACTGCAAAATTCGGCGGTTGTCGCATCGCTCACAATTCCAGAGGGGACTATAATCCCCGCGCGGCCAGTCTCGCGGATAATCTGGAGACCGAGTTCAGCAAAGACTGCATAGGTGTTGATCTTGCCTTTGGCAGTCAAACGAAAACGCGAGGAGTTGCTCAGAAACTTTCTTTCACATTCAATCCTACGCTTTGTTGTCTTAAACTCCTCGCTTAGAGGTGCATTCTCTTGAACGAGAGAAGCAATCAGGTCTTTCCTTTCAGCGGCGTTTTTCGCTCGCGCAATCGCTGGCGCCTTTTGTCGAAAGAACTCCGTTTCCTTGGTTTCCATTGTCTCCCATGGTGGATTTCCAAGGACACAATCGAATCCTGGATCTAGGCGGCCAAACGCTTCGGGAAATTCGAGGTACCAGTGAAAAAACGAGTAGTCGTGAGCAAGATCATCTAGCTGTTTTAGAAACCACGGAGCAAAAACTTTTGATCCGCGTTCTACGAGCGTGGTCAGCGCTTGTTGCGTCGGGAATTCATACCCCTCCCGTTCACAGTCGTCCTGTCTATCTACTCGCACAAGAGGCCAAAAAAACGAGCTCGTCCACAGGTGTGCAAGTATTTTCGTATCGAAGTAAGCATCGCTGCTGATTAGGTCCTTATATTTCCTATTTTTCTCCTCTACGTCAGCCGGGCTGATTTCAATACCCACATTTAACGCTGCGAATTTCTCGCTTGGTATTGTTTCAGCACATTCGTCTTGTTCCCAATAGGAGAGCGTTGCGTTAGATAGTTGGGTTCTGTTGAGCTTCTTAAGGTCGTTCGCAACTTTCTTATCGTCTTTCTCTACAGGAGCGAATGCTTCAGTTCTAATCCCCCCATCTACGAGTTCTGGCATCGCTCCAATAAGCGAATTGCCGCATTTCAAGTGATGGTCGAGGAAATTCAGCGGTTTGTCTTTCACGAGAGCGTTGATCCAGAGTGAAACTTTCACGAGCTCGATCGCCATTGGATTAAGGTCAACGCCGTAAATGCAATGTTGCAATACATCTCTACGCGCAGATTGCAGCTCAGTATCTGTCAGTATTGTGTCGCCGGCTCTAATTCGTGCAAGCTCTATTGCAAGACGGTTACAGGTAGCGATCAAGAAAGCGCCGCTGCCGCACGCGGGATCACAAATTTTGATCGAAAGAAGCGCTTTTTCGCGGTCTTCTGTAGTATATCCTGCATTGTTCAATCGGTCCTTGAGGACCGGCTCGAGGGCGCTTTTAATGAGCTCCTGAATGAGTGCACGGTCCGTGTAGTAACTTCCCGTCGTTTTCCGAGTGAGCGCTCGTGGGTCGAGGATGAAGCTATTAGCCGGATAATCAATGTTGTTAATCGACTCAGGAACTCTCGTTATTTGAGGTGTATTCTCAAGGAGACTCTCGTAGATGGCACCGACTTCCTCGACATCGATGTCTGCATATGATATTCGGTGGATAGTGTCATCTATTTCAGTGGTCGTGAGATAGTAGATCGCCTCGAGCAGTTCCGAGTTTTTACACGCGTGCTGGGCTACGTAATCGTCTCTGTCAGTATCAAAGAGCATGCCCCCATATGGGTAGATACCGAGCTCTGAAGAGCCGCGTCTCAATATCTCAAACGTGCTCCTCAAGCCAACCCAGTAGTCTACGTGCTGATCTAGGGCGCGATAATCTGTCAGCGCATGCTCTCGAAGTGCGCTTATACTATACTCTTCAAGATATAGATCGTAGTTAGGTGCTTGGACATTACCGGTAAGCATCCCACGCTGCTCTGCATAAAGAAGGAAGATGATCCGATAGACTACCCGCAAAATCTCTTCGTAGAGCTGGTGGCATCTCGCTTCATCAGCGCGTAATTCGGCGAGCAGATATTCGTCCAAGAACCCATTCCCTAACGCCATCACGGCTTTCGCAACGTTCTCTCTGAGCTTTGCTCCGACTTTCTCGCCGACCAGTTGGCTATGTTGAAAATACTCTTCAAGATAGAGATTTCCGGTTACAGCAGAAGTGAATCTGCTGGCGTGTGCGATGCGATACAAAGCCTGAAAATCATGAAAGCTTCGCGTGATAAAAATGGCCTCAAGGTCGAATTCGACGTACCCTTTCACGTACGTGTGGTGGTAATCGCGCAGCACTCGCAAATACAAGCCATTCGTAACTAGCGCCCACAAATCGTCGTGCCTGTTAAGGTACTCTTGGACCGCATCGTGCGGGCTCGGTTTTCCTCGTTCAGTGCGCACGTCTATACCTGGAGACGGCGGAACAACGTGTACAATGGGGGGGTTATGATACCTCGGATTGGGGCCCCACCCTCTGTGTGAGAATTTGAGTTTCAATTGATCACTTAGCTCAATATACTTGTGTAGCGGAATTAGGTCAAATCCTAAGGCTTCAAGAAGAGGTTTGACCCATAGCCGTCGGACATCAGCAGGGTCGATTTCGGTGAGCTTATGTCCGTAGATATCCCAGCGCTCTTTGAGATCGGCCCACGCTTGTGCGACTTTGAGATCATATTCACCCTTCTTGGGTGGCTTATCGTCTTCGCTTGACGGGGTGACGAAGGTATCCGGCTGCGCATAGATGAATGAGCACGTATCCTCTTTCATCAGCCGAATGAAGTGTTCCGAGAGCAAACCTCCTGAGACGTGAATATTGCTGATAGCACCCCCCTTCATGTGTGACCCCCGGGACGTGCCGGATAATAGACTGCTATTGAAACAAGGTCCGATGATGCGCGGGAAACATCATCGATGTCCTCGAGCCACTCTTGCGGCTCTTCGCGCATCAGTCTCTGCTTGAGAGTGCGTCTTTCAGCTGTGATCTGTTCGAGTCTTTCTGCAAACCGAGACTCTAGCGACTTCGCGTAAGTCTCTGGCTCAATGGCTTTCGCTAAATGTTGCGTAACCTCCCCGGGTGTTCGCGTTGATGGCGAAGGCTGCGCAAACGTTAGCTGATCGATCTCGTCTGTACTCAACGCCCGAGTTCCAGCAAGATCACACGCCACAGGCATAAGCTCTTCGATAATCGTTGCAGGCGCACCCCCCACAGAGAAGCGCACGAGAAAATGATATAGCAGCACGATGTGTGAGACCTCGCTCGTTGTTATCGCAGTGGTTCTCCCATATCCAATTTTGCCGCCTTCGAAGATCGATTGTCGGACCAGATCGATCACCCGTCGAACAACTGGGTGGCCCGCATTCAGCTGAACGATCCCAGTACCCTGCAGCGCTTTTTTTGGGTCAAACGTTGCTCGTTCAATAACCGATGAGACTCCTGGCATCGCCATCGTGGCGCTGAGCGTGATTTTGATCGTTTCGTGAACGTCATTATTGCGGTCGATTCGACATCCAAGCATCTTTAGTCCGTTGAGAATGAAGTACTCGAACTGCTCTTTACTCCCCATTACCGCTTCAGTTGCTTTTAGCCGATCTCTAACCTCCGACAGCTCAATATCTGATTGCCCGTAGAAGCTCTCGCTTTGAATTCGTTCCAAAACCGCTTCGTCAAACGGATTGAGTGGTGCTTGCTCTGAGCCTTCTGCAAAATCGAACAGCGTTCGCTGCGATTGAGTTAGAACCAGTCCTTGTTCTTTTATGATGTCAATGACATTGGTATCGTCGCCAAAGAACGGTGGAGAGAATCCAAAGTCCTCCCGGATTCGCTGCGCCTTTTCGACAAGCACTTTGAGTATTTTTGCATCCAGAGTGTCACGCATTACGAGCGTCCAGATATAGACAACCGGAACTTGCTGTCCGTAGCGATCAATTCTGCCATTTCGCTGCTCGAGTCGATTGGGATTCCACGGTAGCTCATAGTGGATGAGTTGGCTCGCCATATGCTGGAGATTAATCCCTTCACTAATGCAGTCAGTTGCAATCAGGATCCCGCTTTTTAGTTGCTGGAAGTCCGCAAGCCTTTCGTTCCGTTGTGCCTCATTCAGGTCTCCATATACCGTTACGATGGGTGCGTGAGCGACAGAAGGGGCAAGGCGTCTGGGAATCTCACGTTCAAGGTAGTCAAGCGTGTCTTTGTATCGAGTGAAAATAATGATTTTTGGAGGTCCAAAATAGCCGTTCAAAGCGTCGGAGAGAAGGTCTTTTGCGAGCTTCCGGAGCTTGCTATCTTTAGCTGGCCTCACCCTTTGAGCGAGTTCGATAAGATCATTGAGAATCCTAATCTCAGTTTTGTGTGACTCTAGAGAGCCGAAGACGTTTCTGTCTATTCGAAATGATGCCTCTTCGTCAGTTATGTCGACGTCGCCAAAGTCATCATCAAGCGCATTCGCCTTCGCAAATGCGGGGGTGACGCTCACTTCTTCATCCTGCTCTTGCTCCTCTATCTTCAAGCGTATGCGCTCGCGCCTATTCTTGAGCGATTGCCGTAGCGCTGCAGGGGACGAGAGTGCCCGCTTGTGGAGGTGCATAACTGTCCACTTGGCAGTGGTCTCAATTTGCCGAGAACCGCCCTTGGCAGTGTTGAGTATCTCTCCGCCGTACCGGTCGACATTCGCCAGAACTGCTTTCTCTTCGTCAAACACGAGATCCACTAACACTTCTTTCTGTTTGCGCGTGGGGAATGGATTCTCTTCTTCTGAGTGCTCTTTGAACCATTCCTCGACGTCTCTCCTTCGTCTCTGGCACACGTGCGCGCGAGCTTTCGCTCTATCAATTATAGGCTCGTGAACGGGACCAGAGATTAGGTCGCAGTGCAACATATCGAGGAGGCTCGCGTAGGAATCAGAATATCCATTATGCGGCGTCGCTGTCAGAAGGAGCAAGTGCTTCGCATAGGGCGCAAGCTCTCGCAGGAAATTGTACCGATCCATCGACACGCTTTGTTTTTCCCCGCTTTGATGGGGCTTTGCGCACGCGTGCGCTTCATCCACAATGACTAGGTCCCAAGGAACGTCGAAGACCTGATGCTTTATTCTATCGCTCTTCACGTAATCGATCGAAGCGATGAGGCACTTGTAGTGCTCCCATGGACTTGCTCCGGGCGGAAGCGCCCGCTCCAAGCCCCGCCGTTGCACGGACGAGATGATCTTCGCATCAAACTGAAAGAAGTACTTGAGCGCTTCGCGCCACTGCTCGCTTAAGTTCTTGGGACAAACGACAAGGATTCGAGACGCAAGGTTTCGTGCTACAAGTTCTGTAGCGATGAGCCCTGCTTCTATGGTTTTTCCTAAGCCGACGTCATCAGCGACCAGCATTCGCACGCGGTTGCTCTCATTCAGCGCCATAACGACCGGCACGAGTTGATAATGCGTTGGTATGACGCTGCTCCGTTGCAGGCTTAGCAGCGGGGCTGAACCGTGTAGGAGGGAGTAGCGGTAGGACTGAATCAAGAGCCGATTTAACGCAGGTTCGCCAATGATTTTCGGATTTGGCAAGCTGATGTGCGCGGGGTGCACCTCTTCAAATGGGAGGTAAAAACGCCGTTGATTTGTGTCGTCGCCTTCGATTTTAGTTGCGGTCAGAACAGTGTCGTCGAAGGCGTCTACGCGCCACAGTCGCTTGCGAAGTTCGACGATGTCACCGACTTGAAAGTCTACATAGGGTCACTCCATAAGCATCGGCGTTTGTCATATTTAGTTCATTCTGATCGCATAAACAAAGACCAAAGGGAATTGGCTTACGAGACTGATCGGGTGAGTCTTAACAAAGAGCGTTATTGTGTAGACTGATCACGCGGCTACCAGATGATGCTCAAAGCACAACCACAGTGCAAAAGACATGCGTTAGAGAGTATTTTTCGTACAGGCTCTTTCAGTAGTACGATCAAGGCTGATTCAATCGAACTCCCTCGTCTCTAATGTGCTGAAACAATGAGTTTGTAATCGCTCTCGCCAATTGGGATCAATGCTCTTCCCATAAAGTGTGGTCCGTAATTCTTCTTGGAGGTTATGAATGCGAGTTTTTCGACAAGTGGCTTGAATTCGATTGGCTTTTCGAAGATGGTCAGCGGTTTCATCTGCATTCGTAGGCTAAACGTCTCTTTTTCAGACATACCTGGTGGGGTGCTAAAGACCTTCGTTGGATCGTGAAACACCTCAGAGGCGATTTCGTATGCGCCCACGATCGTAGCCCCCGAAACCTGCTCAGATCCTCTCTCCTGCTTAACGTAGACCACGCATCTATCGCCCTTCCGCAGACGGGCAATTGTGTTCTTATTTCGCTCTGGAACCCCCAGGAGGTTTTGTTTTTTCGTTACTTTCCAATTATTAGATGTCGTAACGTAGATCCAATGGTTCATAAGGCATCAATGCAAGATGTGCTCTTTTTTATATAAAGACGAGTGTGTTCCATTTCAATTCAGCTGTCAAAACAGATTTTTTTGTCTGTCGTAGTCTAAGAGATCAGGATCCCAAATTTCTTGGCAGATTGCCTTACATAGCTGCCGTCTCTCTTCGATGCTGGCTTCTGTAACATCAAGTGTTGGCCCAAATGGCAGATTGGCTTCGCGAACTCGGTGAATTTAGGTCGCTGGTCATTACTGTTACCTTTACGACAAATCAGCTAGCTCGTAGGTAAAAGGAAATCAAAGCCTGAATCCTCTCCCTTAAAGCCGCCTTGCACCAAATGGTCATGAATGACACGGCTCCCGAACATCAGGGACCCCGCTGTAGCTTCGCGTTTAGTTTGATGGACGCGTCTAGAAGCCTTGCGATCATATGCATCAGCGCCGTAGTTCAGTCGCATTCGCTTGATCATAACGCTTTTATGTTCGTAGTTAATTCTCTCTTATTTGGTCCTCATGCCGCTCAACGCTTCTCAAAAACGAGCCATCGAAGAAAACGGCGCGCAGCTCATCTTAGCAGGTCCTGGTTCCGGCAAGACGCGTGTAGTCACGCAAAAGATCCTTCACCTCATAAAAAGTGGCATAAAGCCCGAAAACATCCTCGCGCTCACCTTCTCTGAAAAAGCGGCTGCCGAGATGGCGGACCGGCTCGAACAAGAGATCGACATCTCTGACCTTACCATCGGTACCTTCCACTCCTTCTGTCTTGAACTGCTCAAAGACAACGTGCTCGATTCGGGCATAAGCTTCACCTCCGGCGTCATCAGCGGCACGAACCAGCTCGTCTGGGGGCTTCGCAACCTTGACTCATTTGCGTTTGAACACATCGAAGTAGGAAACAACGAAATCAGCGCCATCGATTCGATCCTTGAAGGAATAAGCGCCTTTCGCGATGAGCTCATCACGCCTGAAGACCTCGAGCGCTACCTTAACAAGAAAGAGGGCGAACAGCTCAAAGTCGACGAGCGAGCGTATCTCGGCAAGCTTAAGGACCTCTTGACGGTGTACAAAGCCTACCTTGCCTACAAACGCAAGGAGCTCCTCCTCGACTTTGACGACATGATCCACGAGACCTCTCGCTTGCTCGAGCGCAAGCCTGAGCTGTTACAGCGGTATCGTGAGCGCTTCACGCACATCCTCGTTGACGAGTTTCAGGATACGAACTACGCACAACTTAATCTTATCAAACAGCTCACCACAGGCGACGTCTGCGTCGTCGGCGACGACGACCAATCGATCTATCGGTTCCGCGGGGCGTACCTGACGAACTTCGTTGACTTTAAGGACCACTTCGGCACGTTCACAGAAACGCTCCTTGATGTCAACTACCGCAACTCAGGAAATATCCTTTCGTGCGCGCTTCAGTTGATGCGTAACGCGCCGAATCGAGAGGAAAAACCACTTATCACTCATAATCGCGACGGCGATCGGGTTGTCGTCGCGCGCTGTGTAAACGAACAGGCGGAAGCGCAATACGTATGCGCGGCTGTCGAGCGCTTGGTTGGCACGCCGTTTTACTCCCGCGCAGAAGACCGTGAGCGGCCCCTCACGTACGGTGACATCGCCCTTCTGAGTCGTCGTCGCGCCGAAGGAGCCAAGTATCACGCAGCACTGCGTGAGCGCGGCGTTCCCTGCGAGTTCGTAGGTGAAGTCGACTTCTTCGCCACTCCTGTCATACGCGACGCCTTGGCGTACCTGAACGTGATCGAAAACCCGCTCGAGGCAGGTATCCACCTCAATCGCATCATGAAGCTCTGCGGTATCACCGAGGTGAACGTGCAACGTCTCAACGGCGAGGCTCGTCAACGCGCGTGGGACGATGATATAAGCGACTGTGTCTATGCGTGCATGTGTGACGGCAGATTACTCCTCGAGACGCAGCGCGATGAACTCAGCGAAATCACGCGCTGCATCGACCACATTCTCACCTACAAGGAGCGCACGTCAATTTCTGAGCTTATTTACGATGTGACGGTCCGCCACACTGATCTTTACAAGAGGAGCCTGCGTGAAAAGAATTGGCGCAACACGCAGCTGCTCAACAAGCTCCACGAAATCGCGAACGAGTACGAATCGATCACAAAGGAGCCTACGCTTTCAGATTTTCTCGACTACCTTGATCTTCTTACTGGGTTTCAAATCGAGCTTGAAGAGGTCGAAGAGACCAACAGCGTCAAGGTGATGACCGTGCACCAGAGCAAGGGCAAGGAGTTCCCCGTCGTGTTTGTCGTCGATGCGGGGACGAGCCGCTTCCCCTTGCGCTTCCAAGCAAAGCCTTTTTACGTGCCCAATGAACTGGCGCGCGGTATAAAGACCGGTGATGACGAGCGATCACTGTACGAACAAGAGGAGCGCCGCCTTTTTTACGTAGCAATGACACGGGCTGAGCAGCGCCTCTACATCACCTTCGCTGAGCGCTACGGGCAAAACGTCAAGAAGACCAAGCCTTCAAAATTCTTAGAAGAACTTGAGTTCGAGCAGAACCTGCGCATAGAAGTAATTGACGTCGCTCAGGAAGCGCCGGACTACACGACCAGGGTGGAAAGCCCGGTTGAGCAGGCGCGCGCGACGCTCCAGGACCACGCGGCTCGAGCGATCGACACCATGCAACTCAAGACGGCCGTCCAAAAGATCGTTGAACTCGAAAAACTGCGGCTGCTTGAAAGTGGTCAGGGCCTTGAGGACTTCGACCTTCGCGCCTTTCTTGAGGTCGAGGAAAACGACGAACAGCTCACCGCGCTTGTTGAGGGAAAACGCGCGACGCTTGTGCGTGAGGATCATCATTTTTCGGCATCAGGGCTGCAAACGTACAGCGAATGTCCTGCGCAATACAAGTTTGGCTACGTTCTTCGCGTTCCGACAGCTCCGCGGACGTATTTCCAACTCGGCAGCGTCGTGCACGAAGTCATTGAGCGCTTGACTACCCACGAGCTCGAAGGCACGCCTTCGACAGCTGAGCAGGCAAACGCGATGCTCGAGCACTTTTGGTCGTCTGCGGCCTATGCGACACGGCAAAAGGAAGCAGAGGATAAGACCCTGGCAAAGCGGATGCTGGAGACGTACCTCACGTGGAATGAACGTAACAAAAACGAGATTATTGGTGCAGAGATGCAATTCACGTTCACTCTCAACGGCCGCTCTATCACGGGATACATCGACCGCGTGGACAGAACGCCAGCGGGCGAGTACATCGTGCTTGACTACAAGACCGGCTATCCTGCCGAAAGCAAGAATACAATAAAGACAAACATCCAGATGAACGTTTATGCGCTCGCCGTTTTTGACCGGTTCGGCAGTCTGCCACGTCGTGCCTCGCTGTTTTACGTTAAGCACGATAAGATGGTAGATTACTTTCCCGAATGGGAACAGGTCGAACGGCAGAAAGCGCGGCTGTCAGCAATGATCAACGAAGTGATTTCTGAACGATTCCCGGAACTACCGAGCTACCAAACGTGTCGCTCTTGCAGCTTTCAAGATCTCTGTGAAGAAAAAGAGAACACTAGGTCTTTGTAGCGTGCTGAGCTCTCCCAGACAATAACGCGGAAATCTCCTTTTGCATCGCACATTCGATTCTGGAAGTTGCTGAATCGATTTGTGAACAAACAGCAACCTTTAATGTCTTGGCATCGCCCTACTAAAGAACGTATGGTAAATAACTCTCCCAAAACAAAGGGATTGAGTGATAGGTCAAGAGAACAGATTGCCGGGAAAATCTCGGAAGTATTCGTCGAGAACCTTAAACCTGGCTTCGACAGACTGAATGAAAACTGGTCAACAACACTTTTTGATACGGACGACTCTATATTGGCCGCCTTCCCCGAGCAGCAGCAAATCGTTGAACAGATATCCGAGATGAGCTGGGCACGCCAAAAGTTCTCTCAAGAATATATAGGACGAACAACTGGGTCGACCGTCATTAACATAGTCAAAAACTCAGAGCCTGCGACTTTTGAAGCAACCGTACCCAAATACACTCGCCAAATGGTTGCAGCACTTGCAGCTTTCAACAAAGAGTACGTGGTTTATGTTCCCCTAGAAGGTCTCACGCTCGGAGACGATTTGGAGTCATTGCGGTTTGGAGATGCGAACCTAGTGAAAATGGACGAGGCAAGGATAGCAGATCTTATCAAATCGTCGATGAAGGATGAATTGGACGGTGACAAACTAGAGCAAGAACTGAACGAAGTGCATGAACTGCTGCGAGATTTGGACGAGCTACTCGGGTTGCTGCAAAAAACACTTCGTGAAACTACAGAATTCCAAACGAGGTTCGAAAAGCAAGAGGATGCGAATGAAGAAGAACAGTTGAAAGATGAGCGCAAAACGGTCTACCGCAAAACGTTCTACAAGCTTCTTCAACGTAGAAGTGTAGAGTTTGAATTTGTGGGGGCCAAATTGCGGTGGGATAAGCTAGAATTCCACGATCATTTTAGGCCAAGATTCTATTTTGATGTCTTTGAGCTGCTCCACGAGACAGACTTGGAAAAGCTTCGCGCTGAGCTGTCTGATTATATTGATGAGCTCGAATACTCTAAACGAAAGTTGAGGTCTTCTAAAGCCCCTCTTGAAGCTCTCGTGTCTGAGAATAGACTTGCAACAGCGCGGTTGCGAGAACCAATCGACAGCCTGAAAGGAGAAGTGTGTGCACGATACTCCTACGCTGTTGAAGCAAGAAAGGCCATTCAGTACGCCGAGCAAAGTGCAGCTTCTCTCACCGATCTGCTGCGCTATGGACTTGCGGTTGTGCAGGCGAAGCATCGGGGCCCACGGATAGGACTACAAGGAGAGATAGCCCGGGGGCACCGAACAATGCTAGCAATCACGTCAGATGGAAGCGAAATTGAAGCTGTGAAAAGCGCCGCCGGGCCTTTTCAGCCGTTTGAAATAGCAAAAGAGCACGTCACTATTTTTCAAGAAGCGCTTATATTCGAGATTGCGCGGTTGTTGAGCCCGTCTTATGGCTCTTTAACCGAAATAGAGGCTTTAATCGAGCGCTGTATCAGCTGGTTCTCGCTTTCGCAAATGCAAGCGGATCCTAGCGGCGAGTTTTTGAGCTTGGTCATAATTTTGGAGGTGTTGCTCACCCCAAGTGACAGAGGTGCCCCTATTTCGTCGACGATAGCTGATGGAGCCGCAATACTGATAGCTGATTCCGAAGGCGACAGAAAAGAAATCAGACGGATTGCCAAGGAGATTTACGACACGAGGAGCGACATCGTGCACGGTAGTTTGACCTACAGCGCAGATTTTGACGCACATCTCGTTCAACTTCGAAATATCGTAATTAAATTGATAACCGTCGTCATGGAGCTTAACATCAGGGGCAAATTAAAGAACAACGCAAAAAGCGACCTAACGGAGTTAATAAATTCCACAAAATTTCAAGGTCCTTCAGTTCTCACGTGAGTCGCTCGTTTGCTGACTCGATTGAGTCTCGTACGGCCATTCTTTCTACAAACCTGCATACCGAAGCGAGAAGGTGCTCCGCACGACACTTGTCGCTAATCCCACCTTGCTAGGGGCGTTAAGAAGCTTTACGGCCAAACGCTTTTCAAAATGCCAACATGCGACTCTCATTCGATAAATCGAAGGGGCGCACTCCTGTCGATAAAGCGGTAGTCCTAATCGTTGCTCCACGTCTTCGGAAATCGTGCGTGTTGATCTGCCGACTTCGTTAGGTTTTCGCTCGTTTATTCTTACAGCTTGATCGAGCGACTATCTGTTCTTGTCGCCACCCTCGATGAGGGACGCGAACGCGCAAGTAACACTCTTTCAATACTCACAGCGGCCCCGGTCTAACACCAGCAGAAGAATTGAAACGAAAAACAGGCACCGTTGCGGAGAATCACTCTTCGGCGCTCAACATTACCGCGTCCTTCTTGCGGCAAGCATCTTCGTCGACCGCGAGCGCGTCATAACCCGCAGCGCTTCAATCAGGCCAAACAAGACTGAAGCAGCCCTAAGAACCGTGTCATCCCTTCTCGTTAGTTCAATCAACGCCTTGAAGCAGGCGACTGAGCCAAGTGGAAGAGCTCGTGCAGTTCCTCATCGATGCGAGCAAGGCCTCACGCACCCTCAAGTGGTGCATCCTCTCGTCCATTAAGCTTCGCGCTACCTCGATTTGCGTGTTAAGATGCAGCGCCTGTGCTCCACAGGCCGAGGCGCGCATGCTGCGCCTGTAATTGAGCATCGTAAAACAGCCCCTCACACGATACGTCGGGTTTATACGGCGTTGCCTTCGCGTACCCCTCCCGCACCAGTTCATAGTTCACGAGCACGTTGCCCACAAACACGAAGCGAAGCAATCGCCCGTACCGGTCGGTTTCAGAGACATCCTTGACAAGCGTCACCGTCTTGCCGGCGACCAGCTCCTTGTCCCGCGCGGTGGCTTCAGGACCAAGCCACTCTTTCTTTGTTGTATCTTCAGGGGCGTTCATACCGATGTACCGCACCTTGTAATCCGTGCCGTTAATGAGCACGTGGATCGTGTCTCCGTCGATGACCTTCGTCACTACCCCGACTGACGTGCGATTGGACGTTTCGTGGATGCACGGGAAGCTCGTTCCAATGGTGAGCGGGGTAGAAGGCATCGGCGTGGCCGTGCTCTGAGGGGCCGTCGTCGGCGAGGCTGAAGGCTGTCTGCTCGTTGCCGCTCCGTGCGAGCCACTCGCAACGGACGTTGCCGGAATCTCAGATGGCGCGTTTGTTGCCTGAATAGTGGTGTTGGTCTGACCTGTGCACCCGCAGACGGAAATAATGAGCGCTACCGCGATTATCACGTAAAAAGCGGGCTTAATGCCCTTCATGACTTACAAGAGAACAGTCGATGGCTAATAACGTTTTCGTCAAGACAACGCTTTGCTGACTCGGCAATGTCAACGGACAGTCCCAATCGCCCGTTCACGGCGTGTCTCTTTGTTTCGCGACGAGTCGTAATATCGCTCCCAGCGATGACATGCTAGCTCGCCCTGCGCGTGCGACTATGGCAAATCTTTCACGATGCTGCTGTGGGTCTCGTGATTTCTGCGTGTTCGTCGTGAAGAAACCGTAATGCCATCGGTGGTTTGTCGGGGCATATATGTCCTGAAAATGGGGGTAGACGCATAATAAGGGCACGAATATCTGACGGGGAATAGCAAGCCTTGAGCGACCGATACGGTGTCGCAAACGACATTCGACGTGACTTACGCGAAACACTCAGATGCCTCTTTGAGATTTTTTATAAAAAAACTGCAGCACGGCTTTTTTATAAAAAAAGAAGCTATGCAAAAGGTTTAAAAAGGCTACCTCTTGCATAAAGTTTAAGAGGAGGAGTCCTTAAGGATAAAAAGGAGTCCTGGGCGCGATGTGTGCTTAGTCTGACCGGACACACGCACATCGCACACCAGAAGCAAGATGGTCATCAACGCCTGTCGTTATAAGCATTTTCCTCTTGTTTTTGGTGGCATCGCGCCTCCGGCTTATAAACCTGGACTGAACGTTCAGAGGAGACCGATACATGCCATATAGAGACGCCCAACGACGTCGCGAATACGATAAGGACTACAAGCGTAGGCAACGAGCGCGTGGTTGGACAGAAAAAAGGTTGGACACGTGTCTAACCGAAGGAAAGTTTGAGACCCCAGACGATATTCACGCCATGCTCAGCCAGATCTGGGCTGACACGAATGACGCCAAAAGCGCCTCGCTAAAGTCCGAAACAAGGCTGCGGATTCAGCTGCGAGTCGTTGAGGTTGCCATGCGGCTAATCGAGTCTACAGATCAAGAGCGCCGAATCACCGCGCTCGAGGAGCGTGCAAATGGGTAAACACCAGTCGAGGATCAGGCGATTGGAAAAGCGTTACGGCCCTGACACGAGAGCCGACAATGACGCCAGCGCGCGAATCCCCGACGATTCGGTAGCGTTCGCCAGGTTGTTGGACATAGAGCCTGATCCCTGGCAGCGCGACCTCCTCTTGTCGACCGACGAGCGGGTCATCCTCAACTGCTGCCGGCAATCCGGGAAGACGACCAGCGTCGCAGTTTTGGCCCTCCACCACGCCCTCACACATCCCAAATCGCTCGTCCTCATCTTCTCACCGTCAGAGCGGCAGTCGAAAGAGTTCCTCAAGAAGATCCAAGATTATTACGGCGAGCTCGGCAGCCCGGGCGGCAGCCTCACCAACTCGGCCAGCACGCTCGAGCTCACTAATAGGAGCCGTATCGTCGCACTGCCCAGTTCAGAGGCAACCGTTCGGGGCTTCAGCGCCCCCTCACTCGTGCTCGTCGACGAAGCAGCACAGACCGACGAGGAGCTCTACTACGCGGTGGTTCCCATGCTTATCGTCTCGGGGGGGCGCCTTATCCTGCTCAGCACCCCGTACGACAGGCGCGGCTTCTTCTGGCACGCATGGGAATTTGAGCCAGGATGGAAGAAGTTCAAAATCACCGCCGACGAGTGCCCGCGCATTACAAAAGCTGGCCTAGAGGACCAGCGCCGCGCGCTCGCAGAGTCGGTTTTCCGTCGGGAGTACTACTGTGAGTTCGTGCAGGACGAAGGCTGCACCTTCAAGGAAGGCTGGATACAGCACTTTGATCCTGCAGCGATCGGGGCGATGGACATGGTCGTCCAATCCTGGGACACGGCCCAGACCAAATCGGCAGCCTCAGACTACGTGGTAGGGCAGGTGTGGGGCCGTATAGGGGCGGATTTCTATTTGTTAGATCAGGTGCGCGACAAGATGGACTTTGATGAGATCGTGGCCAATATGAAGAGCATGAGCCAAACGTGGCCTGAATCCGTCGCGGTACTCGTTGAGGCACAGTCGCTTGGGGCGGCACTCGCGACGCATCTTAAAGCAGAGATCCCTGGCATCATCCCAATCCGCGTGAAAGATGCAAAAGAGCTGCGCGCCCTCAACACGGTGCCCGCGTGGCGATCAGGAAACGTGCACGTGCCCAAACTCGACGACCCGCGTCGTCCCTGGGTGCGCGACTACGTTTGGGAGCTGACGAACTTCCCGAACGCCGCACACGACGACCAAGTCGATGCAACCACCCTCGCCCTGAATCAGCTGCGGGGCCCGCTGTTTCCTAACATCAAGGCCGTCGCAAAGCCGATAGAGGAGAAGGGAGTTTGCAGGGGGCATGAATACCTCATAGGGTGGATACCCGCTCGCTCCGACAACGACTACACGCTCCTCGTTTATGACCAGAAGACGAACGAGGTCGTGAGCTTCTACAGGGCCCCTGCGCGGCCCTTTGAGGACCAAATCAAGACCGTGTATCTCACGTCGCTTGCGTGGAATCGCGCGGTCGTCCGCGTCTTTGCCGGGGCTGATGAATCAATCGTAGAAGCCGCGGAGTTTAAGGGTACGTGGGTGGAGAAGGTGAAGTTTACGCGCGCGAAGGAAGACGCTGCGTACGAGAACCTGAGTCAGCGCATTGACAACTTCTTGATTGACATCCCTAATTACCCAGGGCTTATGGCTGAGCTTACCGTGTTTAAGTCCGCGTTTACCTATGACGAGAGAGCCGATTATTCGCTACAACGAGCACAGCAATCGGGAATCCGCGCGCTGGTGTTGGTCACGCACGACCTGCCCCCCACGGACTGGAATTATCAACCGAGCATCTATTACGGCTTTGACCCGGATCGGCTTCGTCCGGATTGGTCCGCGAGTTTCTCTCGCAAGGGGCCGTATCCATACTGATCTAGCCAGCCCTGAGACATGTGAAGCGAGATGTAAGACTCTTTCGTCGAAAAAACGCCAAAATTGGCTCAATCGATCAAACACCCTAAAAAAACAGATGGGCTCGGTGTGATTCGAACACACGACCTTCGCCGTGTAAAGGCGATGTCATAACCAGCTAGACCACGAGCCCGCAGGGTACCCTAGCACACGTTCGTATATTAAGGTTATTGCGCGCCGCGGGCCCTGCTAAACAAACCGTGGCCGCAATTGGCTCAAAAAGCGCAAGATACGATTTTTCTTGCGTAACAATGCACGTATCTTGGCTATGAAGCAGGCGGCGGCGCGGGGGCGGTAATCTCCTCTCCCCAGCCCATCATCGTCTCGTACATCTCGATGGCCTTGAGAAGCGTCGCTTCAGTATAGTCCCCGACCTTGTACACCCACCAATACGGCTCCCCTCGGCGCTCGATCTCAAACTTGACCGCCTCGTCCTTAGCAAGCGAGAAGTCCTTGGACTCATCTACGACGATATCACCACTTCCCTTGAGCCGTTCGACGATAGGTTCCATCTTTGTTGACAGCAGGACCCGGATCCCCCTATCCGAACCAACCTCGAGCAAAAGATTGCTCTGGGTGCCGACGGAAAACAATCGAAATCGAATACCCTCAGCCTCTTTTTGTGCGCCGCCCCGGTCAATTAAGTTGTGCGTTGCCAATATTTCTTCAGCTTGTGTTGTGGTCAATTCAGCCATTATATCACTCCAACAGTAGTACCTCTACTGTGCCGACCGTAAATAAAGGCCTGTCGCTTTATTTTCACCTAGCCGCATCACGCAGATCGCCGCGCGCAGTGTGCCCGAGCGGCGATTGCGCCCCCCTCTACGAAGTCCTTTCCCCGACTGGGATACCAGGATCGCCCCTACCCCCTTTTCAAGTCCTCAGGCACGGGCTCCAAGTAGACGACGGCGGCCCCTACGTCTTTTGCGATTTGTTCTAGTTCGGTCTTCCGCAGATGGCCTGCGTAACAGGTGCAGCTCCTCGCCTGCTACTGCGACAACCCGAAACCGGGGCTTTTTTCGCCCTTTCCTGCATCCAGCCGCTCTCTGACGTATGTTTTAATGGTGTATCCTGTGGTGACCAACTGACGTCGCTATACGCAAGCAACCGCAGGCCGCGTACTCTCACCCCTTTTTGAGGAACCCTTCAGCGGCGAGCATCTCGGCGTTGAGTATCGAAGCTCCTGCAGCCCCCCTCACGGTATTATGGCCCATGAGCGTATACTTGATTCCCTTGACAACGTCGCGCCTGACCCTGCCAACAGAAACGCTCATTCCAGCATAAACGTCACGATCAAGCCGAGGCTGCGGCCGATCATCCTCCTCTCTGACGATTAAGGGTCGTTCGGGGGCAGATGGTAACCCTTTCAACGGCTGGAGCGAGGCCATGGCCTGTTTTACCCCCTCAGGGGACGCGTCAACGTCCACCCACACCGACTCGGTGTGTCCGTCGATCACCGGGACACGATTGCAGATCGCGCTGACGGTGACACTCGCGCTAACGACCTTCGTGCCGTTAAATGTACCGAGAATCTTCGGTGTCTCGGTCTGCATCTTCTCCTCCTCTCCGCCGATGTACGGGATGATATTATCGAGGATTGCCATCGACGAGACGCCGGAGTAGCCGGCGCCGGAAACCGCCTGCAAGGTCGCGACCTTGACGTCGGTGAGCCCCAGCTGCATGAGCGGTTTAAGCGTCATGACGAGCATAATAGTGGAGCAGTTCGGATTGGTGACGATGAAACCACCCCAGCCGCGCTGCGCTTTCTGCAGGTCGATCAATTTCGCGTGGTCTTTGTTGACCTCAGGTATCAGGAGCGGTACGTCATCGAACATCCTGTACGAGGCGGCGTTGCTCGAAACCCCGAAGCCGTCGCCCGCGTAATCCGCTTCAACTTTTTCTGCTATATCGGCCGGAAGGGACGAAAAAACCAGTTTCACGTCGTCTGGCATGTCGGTTGAGCGTGTCGGAATGACGCGAAGGTCGCCTATGTTTTCGGGTAATGGCGTGCTCAACCGCCAATCAACCGCGTCCTTGTAGTACTTCCCTGCGCTTCGCTCAGATGCAGTGACCGCTCCGACCTCAAACCACGGGTGTGCCTCAAGGAGTTGGCAGAATCGCTGCCCGACTGCACCGGTGGCGCCAAGCACGCCGACTTGTATTAGCTTTGACATATGTCACCTCACGCTAACGCGATTGCTCCGGATGGGCAGACATCGACACAGATGCCACAGTTTACGCAGTCCTTCGCGTTCACCACGGGCACATCGTCCAAAGAAATAGCGGCGGCCGGGCACTCTTCGACACAGGTTCCACACTGCACGCACGCCTCCACATCGATGAACACTACCATACCAACAATCACTATCGGTTCATGAAAAAGCGGTCATATAACCGTTTTGGTCAGCGACCTCAGCCTCGCTGCCCTTTTCGGCACGTAGTCCTGCGAAAGCGCGCTTACGTTACGAAACGCCTTCAATGGCGCTTGCTGGCAATGCGCTTGCCACGGCCGAAGCAGCGCAGTAACTGGACAGCGTCGTCACGACTCGAAGCGCGATGTTTCACCCTCGCACTGCCTTACGCTTTTCGAGTCCCTTTAGAACCGTAGTCGAAGAACTTCTCAACGGTATCACCCGATGTCCATTCCGCTCGAATCCTCGTTCGCTTCTCAGCTCGTCGCAAGGCGGACAGGATTATACGGTTAAGATCTCGCGCGCTTTCTCCTTCAAGCTCTGCCTCAACTTCGAATCCTTGATCTGTTTGTCTAATAGTTCCCTTATCAGCGATAAGCTGTTCAAGAACCGGCTTGACGGCTGACGGGTTGTCGCTGCTCACGTGTGCTGATACGCTAAACTTCAGTTGCGCCATTTTGTCACCCCAAAGCGTACGAGCTCTTTCCGATATAAAACTCTGCTCGCGCCTCGTTGCAACCGTGTAGCGGAGTAAAGGTGAGGATGCAAGCATACATGTTAAGCCGGATTGAAACAGAACTGAGACCAGCACGAGGCATTGAGCCTCCCGAAAAGAAAAAGAGGCGAAAATGACATATTGCAAAGAATGCGGCCACAAACTCGGCTTCCTTGAGCACACAGCCGACGGCCTGTGTAACGGTTGCCGACAACGATTGGCGCAGGAGCAAGCGGAGAAAGCGCCATGCCGCGGCAATAGATCCGTATACCGGCGCAGAACTCCCGGTTATCACGGTTACCGACGCGATCATGAAAAAAGGTGAGACTGCGTACTGTCGAACAGCGACGGTGCTCAAGGAGACTAAAACAGTGAACCTCGGCTATTCAGGAGCGAGTCACGGCATCTCGATCCCACTCCCGATAAAGGTGGGGGGCTTTCCCGTGCGCTATCGCGTGGGTCAATCGCGCGGCCACATCGTCAAACATGACGAGTTGCTTGAAACGTCGCGCGGGGACTTGATCATAAGCAATCAACGCCTATTTTTAAACCCGTTCGCGGGGCACAAGCCGCTGAGCGTGCCACTCTCGAAAATCGCCAGTTTTCACGTCTATGAGAATGGCCTCGAAGTGTGGCAGGACAGCAAGGAACGGCCCTACCTGTTCGTGCTTAACGCGACGGGGAGCGAGATATGCGGGCTGTGTCTCGATAAGCTCCTTAGAGCTTAGATCTTCTCTTTGAAGGCGAAAACGGAAAGTGAAAAAACAAGTAGGGTCGGATCAACAAACCGCGACGGCGTAAGGCTTCTTTCCAGCCACTTTTATGCTTACCACGGAGTCCGCAAGGTCGCGTAATTCATCGGGAGTCAGGTTGATGGTGTTCCCAATCGCCTGTGCTGTTGGATCGTTTGCCATGCAGTCAAGCGGGAATGAGGATTCTTCGACGATGCGAACGTTCTCAAATCCCGCGGCCCGAATGGCCTCGAGATAGGCGTCCTTCATGATTGCGCCAGACAGGCAGCCTACATACGCCGCGGCTGAGTCCCTTACGGCAGGCGGGAGCTCTCTCAGCAAGACGATATCAGATACCGCAAAGCGGCCGCTGGGCCTCAGCACCCGAAACGCTTCCCTGAAGACGGCGGCCTTATCGGGGGTCAGATTAATCACGCAGTTGGAGATAACGACGTCAGCTGCACTATCGGCAACGGGCAGGTGCTCCAGCTCTCCGAGCCTGAAGTCAACGTTGCTGTATCCGCCCTCACGCGCATTCGCCCGAGCCTTTTCGATCATCTCGGGCGTCATATCAACACCGATCACGTGTCCAGCTGCACCGACCGCGTTTGCGGCCAGGAAACTGTCGAAGCCTGCTCCTGATCCAAGATCAAGCACTGTCTCGCCTTCCTTCAACGAAGCGAGCGCGGTCGGATTGCCACAGCCAAGTCCGAGATTTGCTCCTGCGGGCACTGCGGCAAGCTCTTCTTCCTTGTATCCTATGGCCCGGCTAATGTCGTGCGCCAGATCAACGTTGCTGCCGCAGCACGGGCTTACAGGGATAAAATTGAGCCTTTCGCCTTTCGCCACCTTCGCATAGCCGGCCCTAACAACGCGTTTTATCTTCTCCTCTTCCATACACCCATCACTCCGTTCACGCTAAATCTTTGAAAATAGGGCCTAAAAAGCCCTTGACCGTCGCCGAGAGCTCCTCGACTTTGATCAGAGAGATGCAGCAGACCTCGCCGTCTCGCTCACAGCTGACGGCAGCCAGCTTGTCCCCCGCGCGTATATGGGCACGGTCGCGCAGCTCTTTAGGTAGAACCATTTGTCCCCGCTCGTCAACGCTCACGACCGCTTCAACCTTGCAGCTATTCTTGCCCGCAACGCCGGGCGCACAACATGAGGCTTCTTCTGTCATAGCACTCTACACAATTGTATATTTATCAGTGTATTTAAACTTTTCTGATAAATCAGAATAATATGAATAGTGGTAGGACGTCAACGACGTAAACCGACGCGTGTTAAACGGTGATCAAGCGAGTGCGCTGGCTAGTCACGGTCGAACGTTGAACCAAGCCACCCCCTCAGTCGGTCGCGCACCTGTCGAAAAGACGCACACGGTGTGCCTTCCCCGGGATCGGGCACCGGATCGTCAAAGGCGTGATGGAGATATTCCTTCCCGCCAGGAAAAATGGGGCAGCTCTCTTGCTCATCGGCACACAGCGTGACGACGTAATCGAAGGTCAGGTCGTCAAACTCGTCCAGCGACTTTGCCCTGTGCGAGCTGATATCAATGCCCAGCTCTGCCATCACTTCAATCGCACACGAGTGTACCTCGGTGGGTTCATTTCCCGCGCTTTGTGCCTTATACCGGTCAGCGTGCCAGGCGTTAATGATCCCTTCTGCCATCTGCGATCGCGCCGCGTTATGCGTGCAGAGGAACAGAATTTTTTGCTTGGCAGTCATCTTTTCATCCTCGTGCCTCGCCTGCGTCTAAGGCGGCGAGCAATCATAACCCGCGATGACAAAATCCATGACTAACCGGTCTCTGACGGGAAAGTGGCGAAAATGCTGATGAAGACAAGTCCTCGGCATCTGCGCTCAGCCTTTTTCGAGTGACTCAGCAAATTTCTGGGCATCGCGCAGGTCCTGCTCATTCGGCCGTCCTTTAGCTATCCCGCCTATGAGTTTCATCGGCCCATACGTATCAAACCCGCGGCAGGAAAACTCCCCAACGACTGTCAATCCCTTCTCAGCCAACTTACTTTTTAAGGCAGCGTGGTGCGACGCTCCACGGGATGCCCCTCTCGTTGAGAACACAAACGTCTTAGCGTGAAACGCGGGAAGCGCGTCGACAAACTCGAGCAAGCGCTTATAGTGCTTTCCAAATGCGATTCCTGAACCTAACCCAATGAGATCATAATCGCCAAGTTCCTCGACGTTCGCGTCATCAGGATGGCTGACCTGGGCGTCGAGGACCGCTGCCATCGCGTCGGCAATCTTTTTCGTGTTTCCGTGGTGCTCTGACACGCATACGATGAGCGTTTTCATAAGGTCATGTATGCCAGCTATAGAGTTTAACCACTGCGTTTCGTTTTCGACCTACAGCGGGCACGATAAAAGAGCATTGCCCGCCGCAACGCTGAGCACCAAAAGAAAAACGAAGATCAGAGTAATGGCCACCAGACCCCACTTCATACATAACATGTTTCCGGCGTCATTGAACTACTTTCCGCTACCAGCGCCGATGGCACCCTCCGCGCCTACCAACGCGAAATCGAAGGAGGATTCGTCAGCGCCGATAACTGCACTTATATGGTTTTGATCTGACGAATGACAGGCTATACCGGCTTCTTCAAGCAAGCCTCTTGATCACGTCCGTTATCGAGACGGCATTCGCAAAGAAGTCATTCCATGCATCCTCTTTGGGATAGTTCCTGATGGTGTACGAAGTCGGGCTGATGTTAGGCAGCTCGTCCCAGACAAACGGGCTCGCTATGGGAAGCCCCGGCTCAGATCGGGCGGCGTAGGGTGCCACAGACGTCTGCATCGCGGATATCCTATTGACGTCGATGAAGATTCGTCCTCCCCGTTTCTCCTTGCCAAGCTTAGTAGTCAGCGCTGCGTCACTTCTTGCGAGGGTTTGCGCTATATTTAATGCGAAGCCCCTCACGCCGTCGTTGTCAAGCTCGCGTGTGATAGGTACCGCGACGTGGTACCCCCTGCCCCCGGTCGTCATCACGTACGGTTTAAATTCCAGCGCTTCAAGGAATCCTTTCAGTTTGAGTGCGGCTGATCGAAGCGAGGGGAGATCGGACAGCGACGGATCCAGATCAAATACCATTTTGTCGGGAATTTTCGGTCTGTCAGCTCGCGTTACCATAATATGGGGAACGATGACCTGATTGCCAAGGTAGACGATGCCTGCTTCATCCTTAACGATCGCATAGCACGTCACAGTGCCTTTATGCGTGAGACATTTACTCGCAAGCCAATCAGGAAAATAGTCAGGCATATTTTTTTGGAAGAATTTCTCGCCGCGGACCCCATCGGGAAACCTAAACATGGAGATCAGCCGATCCTCTATGTGGGACAGCATCAGCGGCGCTATGTCTCGATAGTATTCAACAAGCTCAGCTTTCGGAATCCCCGCATCAAGCTCCTTTTGTGGGTTCGTTACGTAGATTCGGTGCCCGCCCACGTCGATTTCGTCGCTAAGGCGATGCCCCTCCCCCTTCTTGACGATTATCCAGTCGTTGTCGAGGCGGGTGAACGCGTAGGTCCCGTTCAGTTTGTCGCCTTTCAGGTAGATTACGAAATGGCCCTTTTCAAACGCCTCGTCAAGAGGCTGGACCTTTCCGTTTTTTATTGTAATGTTGACGAATTTTCCCTTATCCCATAGTTCGACCGTCCCTGCGCCGTACTCACCTTCGGGTATCTCGCCTGAAAACTCGGCGTAGGCAACGGGATGATCCTCAGTCCTGATTGCGAGCCTTTTATCGCGCGGGTTGTCTGATAGCCCCTTTGGCACCGCCCAGCTCTTAAGAACCCCGTCGTGCTCAAGCCGAAAATCAAAGTGTATCCGCCTCGCATTATGCTTCTGTATCACGTACTGCGACTGTTCGCTTTTCAGTTCGTCAGGCTCAGGCTCACCCGTCTTCGCAAAGTCCCGTTTCTTCCTGTACTCGTCAAGCAACGCTTTGCACCTGGTCCATCGTACACTCTTCGGCAGGCTTATCGTCCCGCATCCTCACGAAAACTGGTGCCCTCAGTCGATTGTCTTTCGTGTACTGCATGTACCTGACTTCGCACACATTATCTGGCACAACTGGCTGCACGTTCTTCGGAAGGGCGACGTCGCTGCGTGCACGAACGAGCTGCTTCGCGAGTTCACCAAGGAGTGACTCGCTGAAGCCCGTGCCGACCTGGCCGACGTAGGTGAGGCTGCCTGCGTCATATAACCCGAGCGCCAGCGACGCTATCGTCCTAGTCTTCGTTACGTACCCGACGATAACGCAATCGACGGTCTTCTCATCCTTGATTTTGAGCCAGGCGTGCGACCGTCCGGTAACGTAGGGGCTTTCCTTTTTCTTAGCCATGACGCCTTCCAGGTGACGTACTGTTACGACGTCCCAGAGTCGCTCACCGTCAGCGGTGCCCGGCATTGTCTGCAAGTTTCTGCCCTCTTCGATGATGCCCGCAAGGGTTCGTTTTCTCGTTGACAGCGGCAGCGTTTTTAGGTTCCTGCCTTCCAGTTCCAGTATGTCAAACGCGACGTACGTGGCGGGCTGATCGTGGTGCTTCCGTCGTTGCAGAAGCGAGAACGACGGGTTCCCCTTTTCATCGTAAATAACGATCTCTCCATCGAGCACGCAGTCAGCCTTGATTAGATCGCCAAACGCAAGTTCGGGAAACTCACGGGTGATGTCCCTGTTGTTTCGTGATGTGAAGCGAAGCGTTCCTGCCTTTTTTTCGCAGAGCGCCCTGTAGCCGTCCAGCTTGGGCTCGAAGATATACTCAGTAGACGTAAGGACCTCTTTTGTGCCCGTGGCGGCGAGCATCATTTCAGGCTTGCCTTCAGTGCTTCAACGAGGTTCTCTTCTGTGGTGCGCGCATATTCCCTCTTGTGGATGGCAATCGTTTCTCCGCGTGCTTTTCTCTCGACGAGCTCCTTGAGCTCCTCCTCGAACGTATCGTGAAATCTGGTCATGTCAAACTCATCGACCGTAATCTGGCTTAATAACTGTCTCGCGAGGTCCATCTCGACCTGAGAGAGATGCGGCGGCTCATCAAGGCCATCGACCTGCGTTATGTCCCGTATCTCATACTCATAGTTCAACGTTGTCAGAAGCAGGCCCTGCTTGTACGCTTCGATCGCACAGACGTGTTCCTTTTCTCGCATGACAAACCTGCCGATCGCGGTCTTGGCGGTCTGGTGGAGCACCTCCCTGAACAGGAAATACGTCTTGTCTTTTGGTCGTTCCGGGCCCGCGTAGTAGTGGGAGTTGAAAAAAATCGGGTCGATTTGATGGGAATGAACAAACTCCACGATTTCTATCCAGGTGGATTTTTCAGGCCTGATTGATTGGAGCTCTTCATCACTGATGATGACATAGTTATCTGGGGAGACTTCGATCCCCCGCACGATCTCGTCCTGTGATACCTCTTGCGTGCACGCGTCGCACCATTTCTTGTATCGTATCGGTGAGAGCTTGTCCTTGTGCAAGAGCCGTGTTTTGAGTGGTTTCTGTTCGACTGCCGAGTAGAGTTTTATCGGAATGTTCACAAGTCCAAACGCTATTGATCCTTTCCACAGTGATTTCATTTTGATGCACCGATTTTTAAACGATAAGCAAATCTGCTTGTCATCTTCTTTTAAGTAACGTTCGGTTCCTGAGCGGACTGCGTACCGCTCGAGAATCGCTCCCGGCGATGTGGCTGCATTGCCAACCGTGGCGGGGACTAGCGAACTACGCAGCAGCGCAACGAGTACCGTAGCAGTAAAACGAACGCTTTTTCAGGAGCTACCGCCTTTTCGCTCTGCGGCGATCTTCGCAAGCTTTTTCAAACTGCGCGGAGTTCTGTGGTACAGGTGCGCAACTATGGCAACCCCTCTCGACGTCCAGGGAACGATACCACGGAAGATGGCCATGATTATCGGTGTTGTTGTTGTCGTCGGGCTCGTGCTGGCATTCACGCCTCTCAGGGTGGAGGGGTACGTCCTGTTGACTATAGCCGCCGCCCTTTACGTTTTTGCGAGCATCCGCACCTTGGTACAGCTGCTCAGGTAACGTCAGACACCTCGAGCTTTGCGATGGGCTCGTCACAGGCCCTCCCACGAAGGCTATGTTTCAGCGCCTAAAAAAACCTCAGTAGCGATGTCACGCCCCTAGTCTCTCTCAAGAAAAAAAGTGCCACGCTATCCTCCGTATGATACGGCAAACAAGATCCCAACGCTAGCAAACGTCAACGTCAAAATCGAGCCATAAAAAATGAGCAACGTTTTTGAGAGCATTAATTTACTTGGCCTCGGCACTTCTATGCCGGCCTCGTACCGGGCAGTCCTGATATCAAAAAAATCGTCGCCTATGTTGAGTTTATTTTCGACAATCTCTTTGTACAAAGCCCTATACATCTTTTTTTGCTGCAGAAAATAGGCGTCCAGATACCAAAAAACGAGCAAAGCGAAAACAGCGATAAGCGCTTGATATTCAGTGCTGCTCAGCAGCAGGATTATACCGACCACAACCACCGTCCATCCCTTGATAATGAGTGAATTAGTGGCCATACGCTTTGTGATATTTTGGATAGTGCTGAGCACTTCCAGTTCGTATGAGGGCCACTCGCGCTGCATCTGCTATCACGTCCCTAATACAGGAAATGACGTAACACGTAAAACGGGGTCGTTAACTGTTAAGTATTTCTGTATATATGCGTCGAATAATGCACAAGAACGTTCTGCTTGCAAATCAACTGCTGGCGAGAGAGCGCACGTCTGATTCTCACTAGTGCGCGGTATACGTGGCCCTCCCTTAGTTTTCGCAAGGAGGCTTCTTGCTTAATTTAGCTAAAAAAAGCCACGCTTGCCGCAGCGCTGTCACAGCGCGAAATTTCAGCCCCTACGACTCTTCTTGCGAAAACGGCAGATAGGACGCGTGCAGTGCAGGAGATCACGTATCGCTGGCCGGATGTGTCACAGTTCGTCAACGCATGCCGGTCCGCCATAACACAGGTATAATGAGATAGTCCCGGATGCTACTCGCGGACGCTGCTTCGAGCATCAACATCAACGTGTGGCTTTTCTAGGTAATTGGTAATATCCTTCATTACAATTTCTAAAACTATACTAATCGAAATTAACGCGTGCGATTTTAAGCTGGTTTTATCAGTTTTCCGCCTTGGATAGTTAGTGGGCAGCTGAGTCTCTGAAAATATCCGCATTGGGTTAATCTTTGCCCGTTTTCGACAGGATGTATGCCACGCAAAAACAGTTCTTTATCACTTCTTCGCTTACGCGCGTACGTTGTGTTTAGCGACGCTGATGTGTGCACAAAGGTGCGTCTGCCCGACAGGTAATAATCACGCGGCAAGAACTTGCTGAAAGTGAACGCAAAGAAAAAAGGAGAGAGGGCGGCTCATATGCCGTCCATGTACTTCCCAGAGCGGGCACGCGGCGTTATATACCGCCGACGGACATCCAGCCGCTCCACGTCACCCCACTATTCGTGGTAATCTTCCACCAGAGGACGTTGCCGGTGCCGAGCACAGAGATGTCTACCTGACCACTACCCGGTGACGTCGCAGCGGGTGACGACCCAGCTGCCAGAACGCCGCCGAGGGACGTCCATGCTGACCACGTCGTGCCATTCCAGTGCGTATAGTAGAGGACCTGGTTGGTACCCTGTACAAAGACGTCGAGGCTATTTGGACCCCGCGCGTCTGCGGCAGGGCCGGTGCCTGAGGCAAGTTGCCCTCCAATGGACTTCCAGGCGTTCCAGGTCGTCCCATTATTCGTACTATTCACTGACCAAAGGGCGCCGTTGGTGCTGCTCACAAAGACGTCAATCACACTTGTACTCGGTGAGGTCGCGGCGGGTGACGACGTGAGAACCCCGCCGAGGGATTTCCACGCCGACCAGGCGCCATTCCAGTGCGTATAGTAAAGGACGTGGTCTGTGCCCTGTACAAAGACGTCGAGGCTATTTGGACCCCGCGCGTCTGCGGCAGGGCCGGTGCCTGAGGCAAGTTGCCCGCCGAGAGGGATCCAGCCGCTCCAGGATGTCCCATTATTCGCGGTAGTCGTCTCATAGAGGCCGCCGTTGGTGCCGCGCACAAAGACATCGATCGTACCAGCAGCTGATGAGGTCGCGGCGGGTGCTGACGTCAGATTCCCGCCAAGAGACGTTGCCACCGTCCAAGTCGTGCCCGTCCAGTACTTATACCAGAGGGCGTTGTCGCTGCCGCGCACAAAGAGATCGAGACTGTTTGCATTCTGCGCGGTCACGGCAGGTGACGAGGCTGGCGTGATCTGGGGGGTTACGTTGACGCTGACTACGTTGCTCGTCGCGTTTTTATAGGTGGCGTTCCCTGCGTATGTCGTGCGGTACTGGTAAGTGCTGGCTGTCGGCTCACTCGTGCTGATGCGATATGCGCCGGTAACGGTCGTGGTGTTGATATTCCCAGCCACGTTCGTCCACGTGCCGCTGACGTTCTTCTGGAGCTGGATGGTGGCGTTTGCGATCCCGACGCCCGACGTGGTGTTGAGCGTTCCGTTAATCGTGAAGGGCACATTGACCACAACTGTGGTGAGATTAGTAGCCGCGGTGAGCTGCGTAGGTATCAGTACTGTGCCCACGGTCACGGTCACGATGGGACTTGTCGCAGCGCCGATGAACGGGTCGCCCGCGTAGGTCGTGCGGTAGTAATAGGCGCCCCCAGCCGACTCACTGTTACTGAACGAGTAATTGCCGTTCGTATCTGTCACGTTCGTCGCGACGTTCGTCCACGTGCCGCTGACGTTCTTCTGGAGCTGGATGGTGGCGCCTGCGATCCCGGTGCCGCTGGTGAAGCTTAGCGTTCCGTTAATCGTGAAGGGCGTATTGGCCGCGACTGTGGTGACATTAGCAACGGCGGTGAGCGTCGTAGGTATCACCACTTGCACAGTCACGACGGGACTTGTCGCGTTGGCGTATGTGGTGCCCGAGCCCGCGTAGATCGTTTGGTACTGGTAGGTGCCGACAGCCGGCCCACTCGTGCTGATGCTATATGTGCCGCTTGACGTCGTGTTGTTCGTTTCCCCGGTCACGTTCGTCCACATGCCGCCAGAGTACCACTGGAGCTGGATGGTGGCGCCTGAGATCCCGGTGCCCGACGTGGTGTTGAGCGTTCCGTTAATCGACAAGGGCTCATTCACCGCAACTGTGGTGGGACTAGCAACCGCGGAGAGCTGCGTAGCTGGCAGGCCCACGGTCACGGTCACCACGTTGCTCGTCGCGTTGACGATGCTCGGCGGCAAGCCCGCGTAGGTCGTGCGATAGTAATAGGTGCCATTGACTGACTCACTGTTACTGAACGAGTAATTACCGTTCGCATCGGTCGCCGTAGTCGGCGTCACGTTGTTCCACGTGGAGTTGTTAGTGGAGTTCTGGAGAGTGATGGTGGTGCCTGAGATCCCGGTGCCCGACGTGGTGTTGAGCGTTCCACTAATCGTGAAGTTCTGGTTGGTCACAACTGAGGTGAGATTAGTAGCCGCGGTGAGCTGCGTACCTATCGTGGCCACGGTCACGTTCACAACGGGACTTATCGCAGGGCCATATGTAGCGTTGCCCGCGTAGATCGTTTGGTACTGGTAGGTAGCGACAGCCGGCTCACTCGTGCTGAAGTTATACGCGCCCGTCGCGTTCGTGGTGTTCGTTTCCCCGGTCACGTTCGTCCACATGCCCGTGACGTTCTTCTGGAGCTGGATGGTAGCGCCTGAGATCCCGGTGCCCGACGTGGTGTTGGTGAGCGTTCCATTAATCGTGAAGTTCTGGTTGGCCGCAACTGGGGTGTTATTGGCAGCCGCGGTGAGCGTCGTGGGTGTTACCACTTGCACAGTCACGACGGGACTTGTCGCAGCGCTGAAGTACGTGCTGTAGCCCGCGTAGGTTGTGCGATAGTAATAGGTGCCCCCGGCCGACTCACTGTTACTGAACGAGTAATTACCGTTCGCATCGGTCGCCGTAGTGGGCGTCACGTTGTTCCACGTGGAGTTATTGGTGGAGTTCTGGAGGGTAATGGTGGCGCCTGAGATCCCACTGGTGCCGTTGAGGAGCGTTCCACTAATCGCGAAGTTCTGGTTGGTCACAACTGAGATGAGATTAGTAGCCGCGGTGAGCTGCGTAGTTATCTGGGTAACTTGCACGGTCACGACGGCACTTGTCGCGTTGCTCTCAAGCGCGTTGCCCGCGTAGGTCGTTTGGTACTGGTAGGTGCCCCCGGCCGACTCACTGTTACTGAACGAGTAATTACCGTTCGCATCGGTCACGTTCGTCGCGACGTTCGTCCACGTGCCGCTGACGTTCTTCTGGAGGGTGATGGTGGCGCCTGAGATTGGGTTGATCGAGTTGCTGGTGGCGTTGAGCGTTCCACTAATCGTGAAGGACTCATTGACCGGAACTGTGGTGACATTAGCAGTCACGGTGAGCTGCGTAGGTATCTTGCCCACGGTCACGGTCACGACGGGACTTGTCGCATTGGAGTACGTGGGGTTGCCCGCGTAGGTCGTTTGGTACTGGTAGGTGCCCCCGGCCGACTCACTGTTACTGAACGAGTAATTACCGTTCGCATCGGTCACGTTCGTCGCGACGTTCGTCCACGTGCCGCTGACGTTCTTCTGGAGGGTGATGGTGGCGCCTGAGCTTGGGCCCAACGTGGTGTTGAGCGTTCCGTTAATCGCGAAGGACGTACCCGCCGAAGCTGAGGCGGGAGCAGCCACGGAGAGCTGCGTAGCTATCTTGGTCACAGTGACGTTGACGACGGGACTTGTCGCGTTGGCGTACGTGGTGCCTGAGCCCGCGTAGGTTGTGCGATAGTAATAGCTACCATTGACTGACTCACTGTTACTGAACGAGTAATTACCGTTCGCATCGGTCGCCGTAGTGGGCGTCACGTTGTTCCACGTGGAGTTGTTGGTGGAGTTCTGGAGCGTGATGATGGCGCCTGGGCCGATAGGGCCCAACGTGGTGTTGAGCGTTCCGTTAATCGTGAAGGGCGCATTGGCCGCAACTGTGGTGACATTAGCAGCCGCGGAGAGCTGCGTTTGCGTAGACTGAGCGGAAACAGCTGCAACGCCTGCAAATGAGACGGTTATAAGAAGTATGACTACAGAAAATGGGACGATTTTGTTTACGCGCATAACTTCCTCACAAGAGCATAGGGCTAAGAGCGCGTCATAAGATACGATAAACGTTGCGGTTGAAATTTGACAGCAGAAACTGTGCTGTGGTGTTTAAATTCAAAAAAAATGACTATTTTCGAACGATCAGACGTCCGTTTGATCGCCCGCTTTTCCATCGCCTTCGTTACAGCGCTTGCCTGGTGCCTCTTCTTTCTTAGCGGGTTTTTCTTCTTTTGGAGTGCTGGCGCTGCTGAAACATCTGCGCCTAAGTTAAACCTTAACACAAGGGATGAGGAGCTTAAAAAGACCGTAAAAATTAGGAATAAGCCTGTTCACGATGCTCGATTCTTCGAACATGGAGAGACTAAAGGGAAGTGGGAGAATACGGAAGACATGGTGCGTTAATATTTTAGGATAATGGGTTTCGTTGGATGCATGTTACTTGCAATTCTTGAGTATCTTGGGTGTTATTATGATCGATTGGATTCTACGTCCAAAATGTGCCTTATATCCGGCCGCATCATCAATAAGAAACCCAAACAAATAGCTGGGATAGTCCCGGCTGCTCTTATCTTATTTTGTCACCCCATTTTTTTTATCTGTCTCCACTCACATAATTAGCTTTTTTGTGATGTTTTCTTCTTCAGTGCACGGTACGACGCCAACGGCGCCCAAAATGATGAGCTTTACTTTCTAAAAGAGCTGAAAACGAAGCACCAATCAGCGGGTTATATCGCTTCGCGCTTCCTTACGTCCGTACCACCACGTACCCTCTGGGGGCAACACTGTGTCAAGCTGCGGGGGTCATATCCATGGCTCCGGCCCCTGCTTTTTAGCCGCATATGCGGCAGAGAGCTGGTTTATCGACTGTCTTCTTCGCGCAACCACAACCGGGGAGATCCCGAAGACCAGCTTCAATGTGGGGGTGCTACCTAAGGGCTTTTGCAGTCTCAAGCGCAGCTAATTCTTCTAGCGGTCGATCGATACAAGCTCAGCATAGCACCCAGAGTGGACATGTGGTGAACGGCGTTATATACCGCCGGCGGGCGCGCAAGTTCCTAAGAGTCGCTGTTATGGGACTTCTGCCAGAGGCCGTTGTCGCCGCCGCGGACAAAGACGCCGATTGTGCCAGACGACGGCGATGTGGCTCCTAACGATGAGGTCAGCTTCGCGCCGAGGGATTGCCAGCTGCACCGCCGTGTCGGTATATGATTTATGGTACAGGGCAGCGTTCGTGCCTTCTACAAAGACGTCGACGACCTGCGTTCTATCAGCAGGCCGCGGGTCCTGTACCAGCAGCAACGTGCCCGCCGAGAGAGTGCCAGCCAGACCATGCCGTGCCACTCCAATCCTTGTACCAGACGGCTCCGTCGGTGCCGCGCGCAAAGACGTCTATCAGACCATTACCTAGTGAGGTTGCAGCGGGTGATGAGGTCAGAGATCCGCCGAGAGA
>Ga0208821_1000121_pt1 | contig 65612 bp, 75 predicted proteins | sample June2015DPH_20_5_FD_184720 | JGI IMG/M metagenome (GOLD analysis project Ga0208821, IMG submission 184720) | Peatland microbial communities from SPRUCE experiment site at the Marcell Experimental Forest, Minnesota, USA - June2015DPH_20_40... | ecosystem: Environmental > Terrestrial > Soil >...
TAACAGAGTGTTGGGGTAGGAAAACGATCATGGGAACAGGAACATTACAGTAAGGATTGTAAAAACTTTTGATGACAAAAAATAATTTCCTATATTTGATCCAGCAGAAGAAGCGTTTTTAAAAAACTGACTTTTTCTACAGGCTCGTTAGGTGGCAAGTGAATTCGGCGTTGAAATATTCGGTCATCCTCGTTGTCTCATTCTGCCTGATCATGGATTTGTACCACCTGCTGATAAAAAGAATAAATATCCTTCGCTTTCTCTTCGGCATGAGAACTATCCATAAAATTCACTGAACGGGTAAATAGTGCAGTTTGTTGGGGGTAGGAAATCAGGGGATTGGCAAGTTGGTTAAGAGCGAATTCTGGGTCTATGGAGTCTTTCCATAGAACTTGTTCGCCAAACCCGGATTTATTTTCTTTAGGATCTGATATTCCTTGAGGGCTGAGTTGCTATCGCCAATCTTAAGATATGCAATTCCAGCATTGTAATGGGCCTCAGCGTAATTGGGGTTGATCCGCAGGGCTTCTGCAAATTGAGCAATAGCCTCCGGATACTTCCCTTGACCGCTATAAGCGTTTCCAAGGTTATTACGCACCTCTGCAAAATTGGGGTTGATCCGCAGGGCTTCGGTGAATTGAGTAATGGCCTCCGGATATCTCCCCTGATGGATATAGGCGTTTCCGAGGTTATTACGCACCTCTGCAAAATCGGGGTTGATCCGCAGCGCTTCGGTAAATTGGGCAATGGCCTCCGGATATCTCCCCTGATGGATATAAGCATTTCCAAAATGGTAATGGGCCTCAGCGTAATTGGGGTTGATCTGCAGCGCTTGGGTGAATTGAGCAATAGCCTCAGGATACCTCCCCTGATCGGTATAAACAATTCCAAGGTTGTTATGGGCCTCAGCGTAATTGAGGTTGATCCGCAGGGCTTCGCTAAATTGGGCAATGGCCTCCTGATATTTCCCCTGATAGGTATAAACAATTCCAAGGTTGTTACGCACCTCCGAGTAATAGGGGTTAATCCGCAGGGCTTCGACAAATTGGGCGATAGCCTCCTGATATTTCCCCTGATAGGTATCAACAATTCCAAGGTTGTTGCGCACCTCTGAGTAATAGGGGTCGATCCGTAGTGCTTCGGTAAATTGAACCGTAGCCTCTTGATACCTCCCTTGATCGGTATAAACAATTCCAAGGTTATTGTGGGCCTCAGGGTAATAGGGGTTGATCCGCAGGGCTTCGGCAAATTGGGCAATAGCCTCCTGATACTTTCTCTCATGGGTATAAGCTTCCCCAAGATTGTTATGCGGTCGGTCTTTGTTAGGGGATTTCTTAACGCAATCTGTCCAGAGTTCAATACCGCTATCCCAAATTTTATTCCTCGAATAAGTCCCAGTGATTAAAAGAATGAGCACAAGAACATAGAAGATTATTTCGGGAACATAGGGCGTTACCTGTTTTATCTTACTTTGCTCGACAATAAAGTTTGCCCTCTCTCTTGGCAATGATTCTCCGGGCGCTCTTTTCGTTATGACAGTTCTGTTAGGCATTAATGTCTTTCAAGAAGGGAAAATTAAAGAATCCCCTGTTGGAGTGCATTACGTTATTAAGTTTACCCAATTTGGATTAAAAATCAATAAGAAGGAGACGAACCCATGGGCCGGTCACCGTGCCTGCCCGGCAGGATTCTGTTACGAATCTTTGTTGACCTTCTGGTCGAAGTTCTGATATATTCGGTCAAGGGTTGGATAATTTGTCGAAACTGTTGTCCGGCACATTTGATCCGTTCTTGAGCCGTATTTACATCCGACGACTCAACTGCATTCCCAGCGTCCGAGGCCATAAGCTGGGAGTCTACCATTTGCGCATGACCGGAACTTTTTTCAAGAAGTGACCTGTCCATGGTCAGATTATCTCGTGTGTCCCCGATAACGTTGTGAGTGGCAATCGACAGGATGGAGTTAGGCCCTCTCCGATTTAGAATAACGTCCGTTGCATTTCGATGATTCCTTGGTTATTCTGTTTGTCAAAAGGCGGGAGAGATAGGAAGTCAATTATCGAAGGAGGTTGATCATGGTTAAGAAAAGTGTCGGCATTTTTGTGCTTATACTGTGTCTCGGACTGGTTTTGGCGGGATGCCCTAAGAAGACCGTGGTCGTTAGGAGAGACCAACCTTCGGGCCAGAAGTCAGAAGAAGCGAGTAGACTCGAGGCCGAACGGGCAGCGAGGGAGGGAAGAGAAGCAAAAGAAGCTAAAGAAAGAGAATTGGCAAGGATCAGGGAACAAGAGGCTAAGCAGCCAACAGGGGGCGAGCTCGAAAAGAGTTTGGTCGCCAAAAAAGAACGCGGAATCGAAGGGGAGGTCTTCGAAACGAAGCTGCTCAAGGACATCCATTTCGATTTTGACAAATATGACGTTCGTCGGGAGGATGAGGAGGTCTTAAAGGAAAATGCGGCCCTATTGAAAAAGTATCCTAAGACGAAGATTCAGATTGAGGGTCATTGTGACGAGAGAGGAACAGTGGAGTACAACCTCGCCCTCGGGGAGAGAAGGGCCAACAATACCAAAAAATATCTCGTCTCACTCGGCATTGCTTCAAATCGTATCTCAACCATCAGTTTTGGAAAGGAGAGACCTTTGGACAAGGGCCACAGTGAGGAGGCATGGGCCGTCAACCGAAGGGCTCACACGGTCTTGCTATCCAAGTAATTCAAGCCAGCCCATCCTCGGGGGCATGGATCTGCTCCGGGCACGGGCTTTCAGGGAGGGAAAGTTGAAAAAGTTATACAGGGTTAAGACGTGGATGATTCTTTCCGTGGCGTTTTTTATTCTTGGATGCGCTACCGCCAGGGACGTGCGAACCCTCGACAGGGAGATCGACAAAGTATATTCGGAGCTCAATGCGCTTCGAAAAGAGAACAGTTCTTTGAAGGATAAGATATCCACCCTGTCCGCGGAGAACCAGAAGCTCAAGACGGACGTTCTGATTCGGGTCGACAATCTTCAGTCCGAAGTTCGAACCCTTTCCACAGGGGTCGAGGAATATAAGGATTACCTGAAGAGGCCCTCGAAAGAGATTGGCCAGGTCAAGGCGGATGTTGAAGCTCGACTAAAGGGCTTGGAAGAGGGCAGGAGAAACCTGGAGGAAAAAAATAAGGCCCAGGAAGAAAAGATCAGAGAGATGGATGCCCGTCTCAAGGCCGTGGACGAGAGGTCAAAAGAGACAGGGCCGGGAAAACCGGATTCAACCAAAGAGCCCCCTTCCAAACCCAAGGAGACCTCCGCAGGGATAAAGAACCTGTATAAGGATGCCTACGACACCTTTCAGAAAAAAGATTTAGAGGGGGCGCGGAAGAAATTTGAGGCGTTCCTCAAGCAGTACCCTAACACCGAGCTCTCCGGCAACGCCCAGTTTTGGATCGGAGAGATCTATTATCAAAAAAAGGATTTTGAGAAGGCAATCCTGGAATATGAGAAAGCGATCACCAAGTATCCGGAAACGGATAAAGTCCCGGCGGCCTTATACAAACAGGCCCTGGCCTTTCTGGAACTGGGTGATAAGGGGAATGCCAGAAATCTCCTCAAACGGGTCATCCAGCGATTTCCCCGCTCGAAGCAGGCGGAGATGGCAAAAAAGAAACTGCAAACCATTAAATGAACCTCTGGTCGTTCGTCAGAAAGCTCGCACTTCTATCAGGGATGGGAAAAAACAGGGCTCAACGATAGGGTTTGAGTTGCTCCAGAAATTTGGGATCAGCGACAATCCCTAATTTCCCGGCTTCGTCGCAATGTTCAATGGCCAACTTAAATTCCTGTTTCTCGTAATAGGCACCAGCCAGGGCATAATGAGCTTCTGCAAATTTGGGGTTGACCTCCAAGGCCTTTTGAAAGGAGGTCATCGCCTCATCTATTTTCTTCTTTTCCCAATAGACGCTTCCAATATTGTAATAACCCTTGGCATAGTCCGGTTTGATGTCAATCGTTTTCTGATACTCCGCCAAGGCCTGATCGAACATCCCCTGTCTGAAATAAAGCATGCCCATATTGGTACGGGCTTCGACATAATCCGGAGAGATTTGGAGCGTCTTCTGATATTCGGCCACCGCCTCTTTAAGATTTCCTCTTTCTTCGTAGGCAACCCCAAGATTAAAATGGGCTCCCGCCAGATGAGGGTCAATACGAAGCGCTTCTTCATACTCTGAAATCTCTTTTTTCCATTTCTTCAGCCGGCCATAGACGACGCCGAGATTGAGGTGGGCTTTTGCGTTCTTTGGATCCAATGTGAGCACTTCTTGATATTCCTTGGCAGCCTCATCAAAATTCCTTTTCTCCACAGCCTGATAAGCCAATTGAAAATGATCCTCGGCGGTGACGGCTTTAACCTTCTTTTCCGTGTCGCTTCCTTTCTTTTGGCTCTTGCTTCCTTCTGCACAAGAAATCAGAAGAAGGAGCATGGTAAAAATAAGGAAATATCTTACTGTCGTTTTCAAGGTTTTCCTCCTGATCTAAAATCTCCTGATTGAACTAACAAAAAAAATGGAATAAATCAAGAGTTGTCCTCTTGTTTCAAACCGGGATGTTTTGAATCTCTTGCGGAAAACACGGTAACTTCTCCGGGGAATGGGTCTTTTTAGAAACGCTGGGAATAGGATAAGATTCCTAGGAAATGCCAGGAGGTGATCGGGGGTCGCCAAATGATTCAATTTATTCAGGGGGCATGACGCTATTGGGAGCCGGGAGGCCCGGCAGGAGATGGACCGGCTGACCCCGGAGTGAAGCCCGGCGGTGGAGGTGGTGGAGGAAACCAGAAGAAAGCCACTTTATCACTTTGCAGTTCCAGTTCGGCGAGCATATCGTCGCCGCCATCTTTGTAAACGATCTTCCACAAAAAAGTCTCGATACCGTCGTGTTTGAAACTGCCGAGGTATTGCAGCTCATATCCTTTTTTCAGCCTGGGAGATAACCCGGTGCTGGCCTGCCGAAACGCCTCTTTTGTGATGATCGTTTTGAAGGAGGGTGTGGCATTGGCGACGAAAATGTCATAATTGTTCGTGGCAATGGCTGTCAGGAGCGTATTCACGGTTCCCTGCGTGGAGGGGCCACCTGTCGCAGCACTTAGGGGCAGCGTCCATGCAAGCAGAATGAGGGTGGCCAGAATTCCTGCCCGCTTCAACAGCATAACGGTGAACATGTCTTCCTCCTCTCCGGGCCTTCGTCAGGCCCAAATTGAATAGGAATGGGATAAAGGCGCATCCAGAGAGGGAATTTTGGTATGCGCTAGCACCCGCCTGCCTGAACCTTTTCCCGCTTCATGATTAGCGATCTCCAAGAGATCATCATTGTGGAAGCCTGAATCGCTATTCCCGGCGGGACGGGCCGATTGAATTACCCGATCAGGCCCGGCGTTTAGGCCTCATGGGCTTTTCGCAGCAGATGATGTCGCAATAGTCGACACACCCGCAGGTCTCATCCACTGTGACCGCCAGACCGCAGACCCCGCACTTGTAAACATCTCCCTTCTTCACGCCTTTTTTTGCTACTTTCTTTACCGTCTTCTTTTTGACCATCGCTTCCTCCCCGTTATCAGAATGTCGTTACCCGTTATGCAGTGGCCTTCACACTATCTGAGCCGTTCGATTTGAAACCTTTTTCCAAGAGGATTATTTTGACCAGCTTGAAAATCTCCTCAGTCGCTACGGAGCTCTTCGAGAGAAAGTAGTCGGCCTTATATCGAATGGCGGCTTCTCGATATTCCGGAAAGTTGTGGCTCGTAAAAATGATTACGGTGATCTCAGGGTGATCCGTTTTGATCCTTCTGGTAAGTTCGAGCCCGTTTTCTCCCGGCAATCGGATGTCCATGAAGATGAGATCAGGAGGAACCGCACCAATTTGTTTCAATGCCTCCTCCGAATCCCCTGCTTCGGTGACTGCCATTGAAGGAAATCGGGATCTGAGGCCTTCTTTGAACACATTCCTAAATGGAGAATTGTCTTCAATCAACATTGTCTTAAACATTTTACTTTATCCTTTCTGTCTCAGAGGGATCCCTCTTTGAAAGTATCCGTCGCTTCTTATTCTCCCTTGCAAGGAGGAGTGAACCGGCGATAAAGCTCTATTCTGATTTAAGTATACTAGAGGTAAAGTTGAACGTAAATGGGGTGTAGATTGTATTTTGCGCCAGAGAAGACAGTATTTCTGTTTGAGCCTCTGAAGACACCGGAGGAGCAAATGAGCGTGGGAGCGACGATTCGGGTCTTAACCCATGCGGGGAAGGGCAAAAATAGGATGTCAATGGTGAAAGAAGAAACCCGGCGACCGGAAACAAGAATCACTCGCGGTCCGCCAAACTATCAGAAAGGTCACAAAAAACTTGCCGAAAACGTTTTCAATTTAACCATATCTTCCGGAGAGATATTGAGAAATCTCACACCCGATCGATAATGATTTCCGTCATCGCCTATTTGAGCGTCGGTCCAAACCACCTCGACAAGCGCTTCGACTGTATTCAACCCAGATTCGGAAGAGAAAAAAAGTCTCAACTTCAGGTTCTGACCAATCTCCACCTGTTCTGGAAAGAGGATCTGTAATCCCCCTTCGCTGGCATCGAGAGCTTGGCCGGGCTGATTGCCTGACGAGTCGGCTCGATAATACTCTATCGGGAGACGGATTGGAAATCTCCGGTAGGTTCTTCTTTCAAAATTGGCGATCCCGTACCGGGGCTTGGCTCCCTTTTCTGCTGTTCCCATTTGGACCCCCTAATAGAATGTTGGGAAAATATGAAACAATTCATAGCACCCTACTAAATTTCTCGTGTGAGGTCAAGAAAAATTTAACGGTAGCTCCACACGCCATGTCTTCATGGACTCAACGACCGTTTCTTCACCGGAAACCGCTTTTTCAGACCTCCTTGCAGATTGTTCTATTTTAAATTAGAATAGCTCGCACGTGATGAGGAACTTTCCTAAGGTGGTGTTATTTCCTTCAATCTGAAAGGGAAGGAACGGAAACGAATTTGTCCAATCATGCGTCTTAAACACTCGCGGAGGACCGGATTATGCCAAGAATAGCCGTCGTTCAAAAACCTCCAAAATTTTTGGACAGAGAAAAGACAATTCTTGAAGCGGTCTCACTGATCGGCGAGGCGGTTTCCTCCGGAGCCTCGTTGGTCATTTTCCCGGAGGCATACATCCCGGGCTATCCTGCATGGATTTGGCGGCTTCGACCGGGCAGCGACTATGTTTTGAGCGAAGACCTTCATGCCCTCTTGCTGAAAAATTCGGTAACCCTTGACGGTGAGGACCTCCGGCCCCTGCGTGAGGCGGCGAAGCAGCACCGTGTCACGGTTGTGTGCGGAATGGACGAACGCGACCATGAGATGAGCCGCGGGACGATTTATAACACGGTAGCGGTTATCGGACCAGACGGCGAAATATTAAACAGGCACCGTAAACTCATGCCAACAAATCCCGAACGGATGGTGTGGGGGGTCGGCGATGCCTCCGGTCTGAAAGTCGTTGAAACACCGTGTGGCCGCATCGGAACGCTTATCTGCTGGGAAAATTACATGCCGCTTTCGCGGTACGCCCTGTATGCTCAAGGGGTTGAAGTGTACATTGCGCCCACCTACGATTACGGGGATGGTTGGATCGGCACCCTCCAGCACATTGCGAGGGAAGGCCGTTGCTGGGTTGTTGGAAGCGGTACCGTGCTGAGAGGACGCGACATCCCAGAGGCATTTCCGAGCAAGAACAGCTTGTACCCCGATCCTGAGGAGTGGATTAACCCCGGAGACTCTGTCGTGATCAAGCCGGGTGGGAAAATTGTTTCGGGGCCCATGCGAAACGAAGAAGGCATTCTCTACGGAGAGATCGATTCTGCCAGTGTGGCCGCTTCCCGCCGCACGCTTGATGTGGCAGGGCACTATGCCAGGCCGGACATCTTTCAATTGCATGTCAATCGGAAGCCTTTAAAACCCGTGACGTTTGAATTCGAGTAATCTGGGATGGGACAGAACCGTTGCAGCTCCGGGAGGCACTCAAGCAGGCCATTTATCCTTCCAGGGTCTGGCCTCTTCGAAGGCTGCTGCCGCTTTTAAAACCGTGAGATCATCGGAACGCCCGGCCGCGATCTGGACACCGATGGGTAAACCATCTGCTGTCCAGGCGCAGGGCAAAGAGGCCGCGGGCTGGCCGGTTAAATTAAACGGATAGGTAAAGCCGAGGTAATTCAAAGGATGGACTTTCTGGCCGGCAACCTCCCTGGGCCAATCGATGCCCACGGGAAAGGGAGGAAGAGGCAGCGTGGGCGTCAGGAGCAAGTCGTATTTTGCGAAGAAAGGCTCCAGTCTCTCCCAAAGGATATGGCATCGGTTTACGGCGCGCACGTAATCCGCGGCACCGGCCTTGAGACCTATCTCAGTCAATCTTACCAGACCCGGATCTAGGCGGTCTCTCCATTCGTCTAGTTGGGCTCCAATGGCGCCCGCGCAATCCGCGGCAAAAAGAACTTGAAAGGCATCATGCATCAGAGGGAACTCCGGGGTGGCCTCTTCTACCTCGCAGCCAATCTCTGAAAAAACCCGGGCTGCCTCCTCAACGGCCTCTCGGACTGCCGGATCAACGACGACATGGCCCAGGTTCCTGCTCCAGGCAATGCGAAGGCCCTGCACGCCCTTTTTCATTTCTTCTCGGTAACGGCGTTTTCCTCCCGGCAATGACAAAGGGTCCCGGTCGTCCGGCCCAGCCATCACCTCCAACATCAGGGCTGCATCGGCCACGGTGCGGGTGAGAGGACCGTAGTGAGCCAAACGTCTGTCGAGCGTTTCCCAGCCTGAGAGCAAGGGATACATGGGTATTCTTCCGCGGGATGATTTGAGGCCAATGATTCCGCAGAAGCTTGCCGGCGCCCGTATGGACCCTCCGCCATCGCTTCCCAAGGCCAAAGGCCCCATGCCGGAGGCTACGGCTGCTCCTGCGCCGCCGCTCGAACCGGCTGGAGTCATCTCCGAGTTCCAGGGGTTGCGCGTGATCCCCCATAGCGGGCTGTCCGTGACAGCCTTGTAACCGTACTCACATGAATTCGTTTTGCCAATGATAATCGCTCCGGCCGCCTTGAGCCTCTCTACCACAATCTCGTCCTGGTCGGGGATAAGATGTTCGTGCATTTTTGAGGCAAACGTGGTGCGGATACCCTTCGTGAGAATCAGGTCTTTAACGGACACGGGAAGTCCGAAGAGTTTCCCCCTGACCTTTGCCCGGACCATTTTCTTATCGGCTCGCCGTGCTTCGGCCATGGCTAAATCCTGAGTGACCGTGCAGAAGGCGTTGAGCTTGGGATTCAGTTTCTCAATTCGGCCCAGGACGGCTGCCATGATCTCAGACGGTTTCACTTCTTTGGCAGCTATCATTCCACTCAACTCCAGCCCGGATAATCTCCAAAGTTCAACCATGGGAATCCTCCTGAATACCCAACACCCCCGAAGCGCTTACGAAGAACGAGCAATGGCGTCATAAGGCATGATGAATGAAAGCAAGAAAGACTTTTGTTTTAGGAATAACGCTCTAAGCATGGACACATATTTTTACCTTCGTAGGCCTGGCCATCAGCTTTTCAATTCTGGCATGGATCTTACTTGTCTCCGGAATCTTCTCATATTCTTCCCAGTGCGCGACACTCTGCCAGGCTGTGATGACGATATAATTCTGAGGGTCGTCACGGTCTCGAAGCATCTCGCCCGAGATATAACCCTTTGAAAAAATGGATTTGGATCTCAATGTCCTCAAAAGTTTGGCAAAGTCCGCCTCCTTCCCTTTCTTCACCTTCCGATCGATGATAATTCTCACTGACATTGCGTTTCACCTCCTCAGAGTTTCTTGACTCTCTTCTTGATAGACGGGGTTATCGGCGCCGTTAAAAAACTTCTCATCCCGTACGGCCTTCATTTAGGCTATTTTTTTTGGACATCATACGCTTTGATGGCCAGATCCGTCATGTCAATAGACTTGGAAGCGAAGAGTACACTGGTTTGGCTTTTCTCCAAAATGAGTGTGTACCCTTCATCTGCCCCCAACTTTTGAACCACTTTTTGGAGGCCAACAAGAACGTTCCTCTCCATCTCCGCCCGCCTCTGATTGACTTCGTTCTGAGCATCCTCCCCCCATCTCTGGACATCTCGAAGTCTGGTCTGGAGTTCTTTTTCTCTTGTCCCCCTGGCTTCTGGGGTCAGCATCATGACCTGCTTCTCCAGAGATTCTTTCATATCTTGAAGCTCCTTCTGCTTTTCGGCGACGAGGCGCTGAAATTTTTCCACCTCTTTGGTGAGCGCCTTTTTAGCCTCCTTCCCCGCATCGCATTCGTTGAGTGCCCTCTGGATATCGACGGACCCGATTTTTATAGTTGAGGTTTGAGAATAAGCCCGCCCGGTCAGCAACCCTCCGGCAGCGAGAGAAAAGAGAACGACCACAGCTATTCTAAAACTTTTTCCGTAAGCTGTCATTTCTTCACTCCTTGAAGTTGATCAATCGATATATTTTTTGGGATAGGATCCCGGTGCAGCTAAGTTCTTAAAGCCGATATCCAACATGACAATCGGTTTTTTACGAAGAGGATGAAGGCATGGATCGTCATTTTCCCTGCATTGTCTGACTATTTTTCTTATAAGTCAACACATAAAAGTACGGAAAAGTACGGACAGATAAGGTTCTGAGATTTTATGGGGTTTCGTTCTCTCCGAGAGATAAGGCGGGCTAGTTAAAGGAGATGGAAAAGGGGCCTTTGTTTTGTTAACTACGACCTTGTCTTTATGATCAATGTTTCCTGGTGATGAGACTCATCGCCAAACGTGACCTCTTTTAGATTAGATTGGCTGCCGAGAACCTGTTTTAGTTTAAGATAATCTTCGTACGAAATCTGACTGAATTTTAGGCCATACTGATACGCCTCCCAATCATCCCAAATATATATGTCTTTCCAAATAATCTCAGTCATGGCACTGAATTTCTCGAATTTAAGTCTGTTTGAAAACGAGACCTCAACAATTATTTTTCTTCCGATGGGCATATCTTTGAAAGTCTGAATGAGGAGCCCCACTTCGCTTGCATTAATGACCAGTCCCGTGCTTTGACTCGAATCTTCCGTCATCTTAAAATTAAGGGGCATATTGATTAAAACCCGAGGATATTTCCGTTTCTCGTTGAAGTCAGAAGAACTGGTCATTTTACCCTACCCCCTAAACGGTTTGGAGAAAAACGTTGCGATTAACTTCACGCAAATTCGATGCCAAAAGGTGGCTGATGGCAGAAGTAGCGGAATTCTAAGGGATTAACTGAAATGGAAGAATCTTTCGGAGAATGTAAAAGAGGACATTTTTTGTCACGGGGGGGAAAATGATTTGTTCTGGAAACGCTGCATCGTAGGACGAGACTTAGAACCACCTTTCAACAGCATTAACAACGTTCAGTTCAACTGAGGATTGTTTCGCGGCGGGAGTCTGGGCAGGGGTCATCCTTCGGAAAAGTGGTTATCACTTGGGAGTTCTTGTTCAATCCCTAAGCCTGTGTTATGTTTTCTGTCGTATAAGAAGATCGGGCTCAAAATGGATGAGACCATCGCAGAAAGGTGGAAAATGTGGGGAAACTTTGTATCCCTATCGTCGAGACGACGGTAGAAAAGGCGCTGATCGCCATCAAGAAAGCCAGCCAGTTGGCAGACCTTGTTGAGATCCGGGTTGACTATCTCAAGACAGTGAACCTGGCACCTTTTCTTGAGGCTCGGAACAGACCTTTTATCGTCACCAATCGAAGAGGAGAGGAAGGAGGTCAATACAAGGGGGAGGAGAGAAAGAGGCTGGCCATTTTCCAGGAAGCTATCGATCTGGGAGGAGATTACATCGACGTCGAATGGGCAGCGGAGAGGTCCTTTCTACGGAGTTTGATAAGGAATAAAGGAGGAACACAAGTGGTCTTGTCCTTCCATGATTTTGATAGGACACCTTCGCTGAAGGAACTACAAAGACTCTTTGACCAAATGACTCGATTGGGAGCCGATGTGATCAAGATTGTCCCCTTTGCCAGGTCCTGGGAAGATAATCTGAGCATCCTGTCGCTCATTCCCTTTGCCAAGAAGAGAAGGCAGAAGATCGTTGGCTTCTGTATGGGTGAGAAGGGGAGGATCAGCCGCATCTTTTCTCCCTTCTTAGGAGCGGCCTGGACATACGCTTCGCTCGGGAGGGGCAAGGCTTCTGCCCCCGGACAGATGACGGTTGGCGAGATGAAAGAGATTTGGGAAAAGCTAAAACTCTAACGCATTTCTAAAACTTTCTGGGGCCCGTCTTCGACGGGATGTTGCGGGCCGGTCCTTTAGGGGCGGTAACTTGTTGCGGGAGAAGACGAGATGATCGATGCCCGGACGGAGCTTTACGGAATTATCGGAAATCCGGTCCATCACAGCTTGAGTCCTGCAATTCACAACCGAGCTTTTAAACAACTCGGTTGGAACGCGGTCTATTTGGCATTTGAAGTGAATGATCTCGAAGAAGCTCTGAGGGGGATCAGGGGACTTGGCGTGAGAGGGGTGAGTGTGACGATCCCGTTTAAAACCGCGGTTGTTCCTCTTCTTGATAAGGTTGAAGCGTTAGCGGGAAAGATCGGAGCGGTGAACACGATTGTTAATCGAGGGGGAAAGCTGACCGGCTATAACACGGACTGCGATGCGGCTCTTAAGGCGCTGGAAGAAAAGATGAACTTGAGGGGAAAGAAGATCGTCCTTGTTGGGGCAGGAGGGGCGGCCCGGGCCATAGGTTTTGGGTTAAAGGAAAAAGACTGTCGTTTGATCGTCGTCAATCGCTCGAAGAGGGGAGAAAGGCTGAGCAAGGAATTAGGATGTGCGTATCTGCCCTTGTCCTCTCTCGCCACGATGAAGCCAGGAGAACTTGAAGCCGACGTGATCATCAATGCCACCTCTCTTGGAATGTATCCGCGCGATGGAGAGACTCCCATTCCGAAAGGTTTGTTGAAAAAAGGGATGATGGTCATGGACATTGTCTACCAGCCCTCGCGGACAAAACTCCTCCAAGAGGCTAAACGGAGAGGGTGCGTCACAGTTAACGGTTTGGAGATGCTCGTGCGTCAGGCGGCGGCCCAGTTTAAGATTTGGACGGGGAGAAGTCTTGAAATCGGCCAGATCAAGAAAGCTCTTCTACGGACTTTGGAGGGAAAACCCGCAAAGCCCCGTTCTGTCGGACTCAAGAAGGGGAAGGGATGATAGAAATAAAACCCATCAACCATTGCGATGGAGTGGTCGCCGTCCCCGGATCAAAGAGCTATACCCATCGGGCCCTTATCGTTTCTTCGTTAGCCGATGGGGAATCTTCTCTGATCAATGCCCTTCGATGCGAGGATACCGAACGCACGGTTGAGGGGCTGAAAAAATTTGGAGTGGAGGTCCATTGGGAAAACGATGGTATTCGAGTTCCTGGAAAAGGAGGAATGTTTAAAGCGACGGATGAGAAAATCGACGTGGGCAACTCAGGGACCTCCGTGCGATTTCTCACAGCCCTGGCTGCCCTTAAGACGGGAATCACTCTGCTTGACGGAAGCGAGCGGATGAGAAAAAGGCCCATCGGCGAGCTGTTAAGTGGTTTGGGAGATCTGGGAGTCAATGCCTATTCTCAGAGAGGAAACGATTGTCCGCCAGTGATTGTGGAGTCCCAGGGGCTGAAAGGAGGCACGGCGAGGATCGAGGGCAAAGAAAGCAGCCAATTTCTTTCGGGCCTTCTGATGGTGGCCCCCTACGGCCAGAGGGAAGTATATGTAGAAGTGGCTGGTTCTTTGGCTTCCAAACCCTATGTGGACATCACTCGGGATGTGATGTCTGCCTTTGGGGTGGAGGTAAGAAACCAGGGATACCAGTCCTTTTTCATCAAGGCAGGGCAACGTTATCTTCCACGAGAGTATCGGATTGAAGGGGATGCTTCCAGTGCCTCCTATTTTTTTTCGGCCGCAGCGGTTTGTAGAGGGAGAGTGAGAGTTGAGAATCTCAATCCAGCGACGATCCAGGGTGACATAGGATTTCTGGGGATATTGGAAAGAATGGGATGCCGGGTGACCCGGGGAGACGACTGGATAGAAGTGTCGGGCAAACAACTTCGTGGGATCAACGTAGACATGAACGGAATGCCTGATCTCGTCCCAACCCTGGCGGTCACCGCTGCTTTTGCCCGGGGGAAGACTGTCATTCAAAATATCGGACACCTTCGTCTTAAAGAATCGGACCGCATCCATGCCTTGGCCGTAGAGTTGAGCAAAATGGGTGTTCGCGTAAGAGAGCGAGAGGACGGGCTAGAGATCGAAGGAGGAAAGCCCCGCGGCGCAGAGGTCGAGACGCATAATGACCACCGAATGGCCATGAGTTTTGCCATTGCCGGGCTTGCTGTTTCCGGAGTAAAGATTAAAGGGGAACGATGTGTGGACAAATCGTTCCCGGGATTTTGGGAGGCGTTTCAAAGGCTATACTAAAAGGGGTTATGGGATTCAAGGGGTCAAGGATTCGAGTGAAATACCTAAGCCACCGATAAATTCTTTTAAATAACACTTGAACCCATGAATCCTCGACCCCTTGACCCCTTGGTTGTTTTATGAACATCGTCTTGATCGGATATCGCGGATCGGGTAAAAGTGCAGTGGGAAGCAAGCTGGCCGCCCGCCTTGAGAGGAGGTTTGTGGATACGGATGATCTTATCGAAGAACGCCAGGGAGTTCCGATCAGCGATCTTGTGAAATCCCACGGATGGGATCATTTCAGGAAAATCGAGAAGGCTATCATCGAGGAGATTTCAAAAGACAATAATCTGGTCATCGCTCCCGGAGGAGGAGCGGTGCTTGACGCAGACAATGTCAAAGCTTTAAGACAAAACGGATTCATAATCTGGCTTAATGCAGATCAACAGATCCTTCTCAAAAGAATTCAGAAGGATCAAGCATCCCCAACCCGAAGACCAACCTTGACAGGAAAAGGTACATTGGAAGAGATAGAAGAAACCCTATCCCAACGGGAGCCGTTTTACGAGAAGGCTTCGGAAGTCCAAATCGATACGTCCATGTTGGCTGCGGATGCGGTTGTTGAAACTATTTTAACCGTCCTTAAAGAGAGGGAGGGGAGGATTTGATATGGCAGGCAATTCATTTGGAACGCTGTTCAGAATCACCACGTGGGGGGAATCCCACGGCGAGGCCCTGGGAGTGGTGATCGATGGCTGTCCGCCCCGGTTGGATCTTTCAAACGGAGACATTCAGAAGGAGCTTGATCGAAGAAAGCCCGGGCAAGGCAAGGCATCAAGCCCTCGGAAGGAGAGAGACAGGGTGGAGATTCTTTCCGGTATATTTGAGGGAAAGACGACAGGAACGCCCATCTCCCTTCTCATCAGAAATGAAGACGTTGATTCCAGTTCGTACGAAGAATGGAAGGATGTCTTCCGACCCGGCCAAGCTGATTTCACGTATCAGGCCAAGTATGGAATCCGAGATTGTCGAGGCGGGGGGAGGGCTTCTGCAAGAGAGACTGTGGGAAGGGTGGCTGCAGGGGCGGTGGCCAAGAAGATTTTGGAGAAAGAAAAGATAGAGATTCTGGCCTATACCATTGAGTTTGGGGGGATTCGAACAGAAAAGATAGATTATAAGGAAATCGAAAGAAATGATTTGCGCTGCCCAGATCGGCGAGCCGCTGCAGCAATGGAAAGCAAGATTGAGGAGGCCAAAGCACGAGGGGATACGTTGGGCGGTATCGTGGAGGTCCTTGCCCGAGGCTGCCCTCCCGGATTGGGAGAGCCGGTATTCGATAAATTGGAAGCTGATCTTGCCAAGGCGTTGATGAGCATCGGTGCGGTACGGGGCGTGGAGGTCGGCGCCGGGTTCGGAGTAGCCCGTATGTTTGGATCAGAATGCAATGACCCCATTGGTCCAAAGGGATTCGAAAAAAATGATGCCGGTGGGATTCTGGGTGGAATATCCAATGGAGCGGATATTGTGCTGCGGGCGGCCGTGAAGCCTATTCCCTCCATCGGCTTGGAGCAAAGGACAGTTAATCAGGCGATGCGGCGCGTCTCACTTCGGATAAAAGGCCGGCACGATATCTCGGCTATTCCGAGGATCAACCCGGTCTGCGAAGCCATGGTGGCTCTTGCCCTGGCCGATCATTGGCTCAGGCAGAAAGCCATCCATCCGTCCTTTCTTAAGGTTGATAGGAGAACCTAATTTACATTTTTCTTATTCTCCGCCTTGTCGAAAAATAATTCCACGATTCCGTCGCTGAGGCAGAACCTATTCGGCGTATCCTCCGCCTCCAAAATAATAGTCCTGTCCAGGATTTTCTTCACGATAAAGGACTGCCCGGTCAACTTGTCCCTGAATCTGTCTCCTTCTGCAATTGACATAGACAATGACCTCTCGTATTGAGAATCTTTTTATTCTCCTGTGATTAAGCAATTTCAATGCCAAGAGGTATTAATTCATATAACGGATTGATATCTAATGGTTTCAGAAGAAAAATAAAGTTTCGCAGAAACAAAATTTCTGCCCTTTTTTGGACATTTTATACAGTTGATTACGAGATTATGGAAAGGGGCAATGGAATTGTTTGTGAAGCTCGGGCGGCTGTATCTAAATCTGAGACTTTCTGGAGACTTGCATGATCGTTGTGAATATTTTTCTCAAATCTCTTTCTTTCAAAGGTCCTTTGTTTTTTCGTTTTAGCCTATCCAAAATTTCTCTTTCCCTTTCGGCATCATGGATCTTCTTCCCGATGCCCTTTTTAATTTTTCCTATCTCCAGGCTGATGCGGAGCCGGCGATTGAGAAGGGTCAGCAGTTTTTGGTCGAGGAGATCCAAATTCCTCCTGTTTTCTCTCAATTTTTGGGAAAAATCAGATTGGGCCTCTTTTCTCATTGTTTAACCTCTTTTGAATTCAGTCGAAATATCCGGGTCCCTCCTTCCCTATTGCTGAAGAAGGGCCTCCGTGCTATATTGCGTGATGATGATACTTAAACCTTGCCGCGCTTACTACTATGGAGGGCTTCCGGTAAAAGGATCGAGACGCAAGGGACAGATGCGTGTGAAAGAAAATAAGCTCTATTTTGAAGTCCCGGCAGGGAAGGGGGCTGAAAGAATCGACCTGGAAATTTCTTTTTCACGGATGGAGAAGATCTTTCAGACGCGCGACAATTATTATGGTGCCGATACGATAATTTTTAACCTGTCCTTTTATGATGAAAAAAATAATCCCTTCACCCTGCGATTTGCCCCGATTTTTCTCGTTCCGAGAAGAAGAATCTACTACCAGAAGCAGTGGTATGACTATTTAGCCAAAGTCATCAGTTCTTTGGGAAGCGCTTCTCCCCTCCCCACCAAATAATCTTTGTATTCCTCATAGTTCGGCTGTACCCAGATCGGCGTCCCGAAGACTTCGTGCATCATAATGTTGAAAGCCACTTTGGTGATGTAGTACCGATGATGGTGCCTCAAAATAGGATTGGGTGAAAACATCTTGAGCATTTCTCTGGGCCGCCAATAATAGCGCCTCATGATGTCCCGGTAGATGAAGTTGAGCTGTTCCAGGTCATCCACTTCTTGTGCTGACATGACCGCATGGAGGTAGTCGTAATTCCGATAGTCCCAATCCTTGATCCTCCCCAGTTGCTTCATCTCGTTAAAGAGCGGGGTTCCGGGAAGGGGGGTGATGAGATTCAGGCCGAAGTGGTCCACGTATTTTCCGAAGAATTTGAAAAATTCGTTCCGGTCCTGTTCTGTCTCGTTCCAGTGCCCGATGAGGAGGGTGGCCATCACCATGAGCTTATGTTTTTTCAGAAGCGCCATTGCCTTCACAGCCTGTTCCGTGGTCTGATGCTTTTTGATGTCTTTGAGAACGGAATCGGAATGGTATTCGAGTCCCATCATAAATTGATAGACCCCGGCCTCCCGAAAACCGTCCAGGAGATCTTCGTCCCGGATCACGAGGTCTGCCCTGGATTGCAGCCAGAAGTGCTGATTCGTCTTTCGCTTAAGCATCTCCTCGATGAACCCGATTCCTTGCTCGCGTCGGACATTGAAGGTATTGTCGCCGACATAGAAGATATCCCGGTGATATTTCTCTTTGAGGAGCTCGAGCTCATCGGCGATCAATCTTGGACTCCTTCTCCTCCAGGTCTTTTTGTAAAAGGCCGATTCCGAGCAGAAGGTACAATCCCAGAGGCATCCTCTTGAGAAATTGACCACAAGCCCTCTCTTCCCTTCCGACGGAAGGGTCACGAAGGGGTGGTCCATCTTGGCGAGGTGATAGGCCGGCATCGGAAGAGTGTCGAGGTCTTCGATAAAGGGGCGGTCTCCGGTGTAGACGAATTTGCCCTTTTCATCGAGGTAGGCAAGGCCTAAGATTTTGGAAAGATCTTTCTTCTCCCCCACGGCGCGGAGGAACTCCGTCAGCGTGACTTCTCCTTCTCCCACGCAGATATAATCGATAGCAGGACAGTCCCGGAGTGTCTCTTCGGCCATGAAGGAAGGGTGTTCCCCTCCCATGATGACGATCGTCTTTGGGTTGGCCGCTTTGATCAGACTGGCTGCATTCATCCCATCATAGACGAAGGCGGTGCAAATGACGGAGATGCCCACGACATCCGGTTTTTCTCTCCGAATTTTCTCCTCAAGGTCCTTCCAGGGATTTTCGCTAAGGGTGCAATCCATATATTCAACGTCCAATTGTTCCCTTTCCAAATAGGCTAACAATTGGAGGCATCCCGGTGAAGGAGTCCAGGCCCGAAGAATGGTCCAGATTTTATGGGGCGGATCAATCAGTAGGAATCGCATAAATTATTCTCTTGTAGGGCAGGGCTCTGTACCTGCCTTGATCTTATCGGTCTCGCCTACAATAAATGGGGGCGCTACAATTACATCACGTCGATATATGGGAATTGTCATTTGGAGGTTGCGGCGAGCTGTCGTCTCACCATGCGCTTGATGAGCCATTTGAACAACGGGAACCGGAAGAGAAGATGGAACCGCGGAATCTCAAAGATCTCTCCTGAAACAAGCTTTTCCGAAAAGTTTTTAACCTTTTGGGCCGCCCGTTCCACTTCCTCTTTTTTCACCACGGCCGCCTTCTCGAAGACGATGTCGCAATATCGGCAGCTTGAACATGGCATCTGATCACAATTCTTATCCTTAAAATGTTCGATGAAACCTTCCAGTTTCTTGTTGTCCAGGTGAATCAATTCCCTGACTTCCAGGTCGAAGACCTTTTCCAGCTCGGAGATCTTCATGATGTTTACGTGTTTGGGCTGGATAAAATATTCCATATGGATCGGGGTGAAAGCCCCTTTTCTGGGAAGCGTGAAAAGGTCCAGAATATTTCCGTCATAGCGGCGGTTTTCATAGACCCTGACGTTTTCAAGGAGAAGGGGGGTTCGTTTAAATCGCTCCGTGATTTTGAAATGCTCGTATCCGATGGCCTCATAGTGATGGATATCTTCCGGCCGTATCCATGGAGATTTTAGCAGTTCTACCGGGTCCGTCAGTTTTCGGTACAAACAAAGATATCCCGGATATTGGAGATAGCATGCGTGGTCTTCTTCGCCGCTCCTGGAGGCGTGGCCGTCGTGGTTGACATGCTCATAGTTATAAGGGCACTGCCATAGGCAGATATTATTCAGGATCAATTCCAGATTGCACTTCACGGCCTTCCGGATTGCTTCAAGGGTTTTGAACTCGCGGTTAATATGCTCATCGACGATGATCTCTTCCACGCCCATGTCTTCGTATTGAAGGGCTTTTCTCACGGTATTGACCCGCGCGGTCGTGGAGACTTTGATTTTGAGGCGCGGGAAACGTGTCCTCACAAGCTCGATCAGGTAGGGCAGGCCGACGGTGACCGCATCGGCGCCGGAATGATCAATCCATTCCAGAAGTTCGATGAGCTGTGCGTACCCTTTTTTCGAATATTCGAGATTGCCGAGGCAAGGGGCATTGATAAGATAGCTGAATTCCAATCCCCGATCGTGACAGGCCTCAATGTAATGCTCTACATCTTTTCGGTTTATCTGTGGAAGAACGAAGCCCGGCCTTGCCCCTCCGACGATATCGAAAGGAAGTTTTCCGAAGAGAGCGTCGACAGATGTGCCTTGAACGGCATCCAGGAAGGCAATATCCCAGTTGGCCCCGACCCGCAATTTCATGGATTAAAAGTAACATGCAGGGGAATACGTTTCAAGGGAAGGAAGACTCATTACGACATGAATCTCACACTTTCCCTCTCCCCAGTGGGGAGAGGGCGGGGTGAGGGGCGTACGTTTGTATTAGTGATGATGAAAGACAATTCTGAGATGAAGACGACCTTTTACGCGGCGGTTACTAACAGAAAAGAAGAATTTTCAATCACTCAGATTAAATTGGTTTACAGAGGTGTTTTGCCGCCTCCCTAAGCCGTCCTGCGACTGAACATACCAATAAATAGTCGATCCCGTTACGTCCCCAACCAATTTCCGAATAGAAAGCCATTGGCTTGTGCTCAACGTTGTTTCAAATGTATCTGGAACTGGATTGGGATTTACAATTTTAAAAGAAAGGGACAACTTCTTTAAGGGGCGGGTTTTAAAATCAAGCTGGTTCCCAAACCATACAGTAAAAATGATGTTGCAATTGTTGTCCCACGTGAGGGTCGGCAACTCTGTCTTACTTGTGGGAGATATATTGGGGTTCTCAACAGGTCCTGCGCCGACAGTAAAGGAGAAAACACTGCTTTCTACCATCGTTCTGTCCTTTTTATTTGCAATCACCTTCCAGTAGACGGTTCCTCCGTTGGCGCCGGGTAGAAGAAGGATTCTCTTCCAGGCGCTTTTTTGGATGCTCAATGAATTCGATTTTAGGTTTCCATTCACCTTAAGGGAGACTCCCGAGAAATCACTGTTCACAGAGAATTGGACTCCAATGCTCGTAAATGCCCCACTGGAAGTCCATTGAAATGTAGGTGGTTTGGCATCAACATAATCACAGGCAGTAAATGTTCCGTTGTCTGGGGTAATCTCCACATTGGTAATGGAATTGAACGCGGTCCCTTGCACCCCGGTTCCTTTAAGGGTCACTGTAACAGGGTTTTGGGCACTGTTGGAAGGTATGTTTGAAGAGTCCGAAAAAAAGTTTACAGATTCTGGTAGAAATCCGTAAGTTACTTTGCAGGTTCGAGACGGAGCAAGAGATTGCCCCGAACAACTGTCCGTGCTTATGTAGAAGGGAGGAGAAGGAGAAGTCACAGTGCCAATGACCAGGGTCTCATTTCCAGTGCTTTTTACCGTTACCGTTTTCTCCAAAAAGGCCCCTATTTCCACTTTCTTAAAGTCTAAACTTGTTGGAGAAATTGAGATCCGAGGGGCCGTATATCTAAGCAAAACGCCTGTCGTATTTGTGCCATCTGACGTCTGTCCGACTGCCCATCCGCTGAAAGCTGTGATTAGATCAATACCTGTAAGTCCCCAGTTCCCAGTGACACCGAGTGGGCTGACACTGACAGATGTCCATGACCCAACGTCCTCCCCTGGCATTTTTACGTAATGAAGTAACACCCCTGTTCCATTTGTAATGTCCTGTCCTACCGCCCATCCCTCATTGGAGGAGCTGAAGTCAACAGACGAGAGTCCCCAGTTTGAACTGACATCGGGCGGGTTGACGGATGCCCACGAGCCGTTTAAAAAATGGAGCAATACGCCTGTTTCATTTTCGAAATCCTGTCCTACGGCCCATGCCTCATGAGGGGAGATAAAGCGGACGGCTGAGAGCCCCCAATCTGAACTCCCCACATCGGGGGGCACGATAGACGTCCAGGGGACGCCTCCCGAGAAACGGAGTATGACCCCTCTCCCATTTGCTGAATCCTGTCCTACTGCCCAGATGACGTGAACGGCTGAGAGTCCCCAATCTGAACTGACATCGGGCACGATGACAGATGCCCAGGAGCCGTCTGAAAAATAGAGCATGACCCCTCTCCCATTTGCCGAATCCTGTCCTACCGCCCATCCTGTATCCGAAGAGTAAAAGTGAACAGCTGAAAGCCCCCAGTTTGATGAATTTACATCGGGAGGGGTTACGTTGACCATCGGCCACACTAAACCGTAGCCAGAAGCTGCCGTGGCAGCTATTTTGGAAACGGGTGTGCTTTTCTTAAAGGTTGAAAGAGCCAGGCTCGAGGTTGTTGACGCTAATGTTGTAAATGTAAGATCGCTGCCGTAGCCCGTACCTATTGAATTGGTGGCGTATGCCACCACATAGTATAGGGTACCTGGCGTCAAATTGGTAATGGAGCTGGTAAATACACCTGTTCCTGACCCGTCGTCGGTGCAGTTTCCTCCAACGACTGGGTTTGGCGATGTGTCCCAGCAGACCCCATATGCCGTAACGGGTGCTCCGCCATCAGAAGTTACGTCACCGCCTGCAGTCGCTGTTGTGGAGGTAATACTTGACGGCTGCGTAGTGGTGACAGTTGGCAGTGTTGAGGTCGTTGTTGTAAAGGTAAGATCGCTGCCGTAGCCCGTACCTATTGAATTGGTGGCGTATGCCACCACGTAGTATTGGGTACCTAGCGTCAAATTGGTAATGGAGCTGGTAAATACACCTGTTCCTGACCCGTCGTCGGTGCAGTTTCCTCCAACGACTGGGTTTGGCGATGTGTCCCAGCAGACCCCATATGCCGTAACGGGTGCTCCGCCATCAGAAGTTACGTCACCGCCTGCAGTCGCTGTTGTGGGGGTAATATTTGACGGCTGCGTAGTGGTGACAGTTGGCACATTTGCTACCACCGGATTCGCAAAATAAATCAAAACCCCTTTCTGATTTGCAATATCCCGTCCTACGGCCCATCCCTTGCTGGAAGAGGTGAGATCGAGACCCGAAAGCGCCCAATCTGTACTTACATTAGGGAGGGTTGCGGATATCCAATGGCCATTTGCGGCGAAATAGAGCAAGACCCCTGTTTGATTTTGGGAATCCTGTCCTACGGCCCACGGGAAACGAATATTAAAAAGACCCCAATTTGAACTGACAGATGGCGCAGATGGCGGACTAACTACAGTCCAATCGGCGTAGGCCGAGCCGTTCAAAAAGAATTGACCAGTGAGAAAAAATGCACACAACAAGATCCATTTAAGCTTAGGGTTTTTTCCCATAAAATGACTGCCAAGGGTTAGGCATAGTCCGAAAATAATCTGTAGTTTTGATTAAAGTATAAAGCCGAGAGATAATAATGGCAAGAATTTTTTCGAGACTGCTGAGTTAGTATGTCCATCCCTCCCAACTGGGTTGGCCGTCAAGACCGAATCGAAGGTGAGCGCGCCAACGAAGCTCTGATCACTCGACCTTGACCTTGATCTCTTTCTTCTGAGGCCCGTCAGATTTCGGAAGGATGACTGTCAAAACTCCATTTCTATACGAGGCACTGATCTTGTCGCTCTGGACTTCCGTTGGAAGTTGAATGGACCGGGTAAAGGCTCCATAACTACTCTCAACGAGGTGATAATCCGCTTCTTTCTCTTCCCTTTCCTGTTTCTTCTCGCCTTTGACGGTGAGCATTCCGTCGGAAAGAGAGATATTGATGTCTTTGGCATCCATCCCAGGCACTTCCGCTTTCACCACCAGCTCGTTCTTTGTCTCTGCGACATCGAGAGAAGGAAGCCATTCTCCGCCTTCCTCGGTTCTCGTTCTCAATCCGCCTTCCAAAAAGGAGTCCCAAAACCGGTCCATATCCGTCCTCATCCTCTCAAATTCCCTAAAAGGGGCCAACTCCCTAAAGGGCTTCCAAATAGTTAATTCCCGTGCCATATCTCATCACTCCTTTCTTCCAATTTCTGAGGAAAAAGTAATTACGACTTTTGAATTTGTCAAGTTCTCTGGTGCACCCAATGCCCTGGAAATAATCAAGAAATTCCTGACATGAAGAGCGCGGATGGCAGCAGGTAAAGCAAATAGCAACTTTTTGATTCTACTGCCATTCGCTCCATCTGTTACGATTAAAATCATTCGACCATGAAAAAATTCTCTTGAAACTGAGATTTTTTTTGCTATGATGAAAGTATATATCGCAGAAAGGAGGAAGGATATGGCGTACACGGCAAAAGACTACAACAAGCTCATCGGGATGGAAGGGTTTAGCGAGACCTTATTGAAAAATCATTTTACTCTCTATCAGGGGTACGTGACCAATACCAATAAGGTCCTGGATTCCCTATCTGAAATGGCAAAGGGAGGGAAGATCGGAACCCCTGAATACGCTGAATTGAAACGCCGGTGTGGCTGGGAGTTCAACGGCATGCGGCTTCATGAGCTCTACTTCGAGAATTTAGGGGGTAAGGGAGCGCTGAATAAGTCGGGTAAGCTCGGGAAGAAGCTGGCTGAAGAATTTGGAAGCTATGAAAATTGGGAGGCCGATTTTAAAGGAGTCGGTGCGATGCGGGGCATCGGATGGGCGATCCTTTACCAGGACGCTGTAAGCGGGAAATTGATCAACCAGTGGATCAATGAGCATGATGTCGGTCATCCCGCAGGCTGCAATCCCCTATTGATCATGGATGTCTTCGAGCACGCCTTTATGACCGATTATGGGTTGAAAAGGGCCGATTATATTGCAGCCTTCTTCAAGAATATCAAATGGGAGGCCGTGGAAGGCCGGCTGAAGTAAAAAGACCGTGTCGTAATTCGAATGGAAGCAGGTGAAAACGGGACAGGCAGCCGTACTCTAAAACTTTCTCATCCGTCTGTCTGTCCCGTTTCTTAGGATTTGTACCGCTTATCCTCATTATGACGCAGTCTTTGGGAGAGAGAGGCGAAGGAATTAACGAGGTGTCGTTTTTTGGGCTTCTTTGAATTTCCTTAATCTCTCGGCGGCTTGTTCGAGGGTTTCCATTCTCTTGGGAAAGCAGAACCGGACCTTCGTCGTTCCCAAAGATGAACGACTGTAGAAGCTGCTGCCCGGCACAGTGGCCACGCCGAATTTCTCCACCAAGTGTAAAGCAAAGGCCACGTCATCCGAAAAGTCAAAGTGGCCTATATCCGTCATAATGTAATAGGCCCCATGGGGACGGTAGATACGAAATCCGGTTTCCTCTAAGACCTGGGAGAAAAACTCCCTCCTCTTCTCATATTCCCTGGCCAGAGTCTGGTAATAATTCCGATCCATCTGCAGGGCAGCTGCTGCGGCCTCCTGAAGAGGATGCGGCGCTCCTACGGTCAAGAAATCATGAACCTTTCGGATGGAAGACGTCAGCGAAGAGGGAGCAATGGCCCAGCCCACGCGCCATCCTGTGAGACTATAGGTCTTGGAGATGGAGTTGATGGTAATGGTTTGATCTCGCATGCCGGGGAGAGAGGCAATGCTGATATGTTCGGTCCCGTCGTAGAGGATGTGCTCGTAAATCTCATCGGTCACGGCCACGACACCCCATTTCAGGCAAAGGTCGGCGATGAATTGCAATTCCTCACGGGAGAAGACTTTGCCGGTGGGGTTATTGGGTGTGTTGATCACGATCGCCTTCGTCTTGTTATTGAAGGCTTTCTTGAGCTCCTGCTCGTCAAAATGCCAATCCGGCTCGTGGAGGGTGACGAATCGCGGCTTCGCATCACAGAGGATAGTATCCGGGCCATAGTTCTCGTAAAAAGGTTCGAACACGATTACCTCTTCGCCGGAGTTGACGATCGCCATCAGAGAAGAGATCATGGCCTCTGTTGATCCGCAACAGACTGTGATCTCTTTTTCAGGATCTATGGTGACGCCGTTATACCAGGCAAATTTTTCAGCAATGGCTTGACGAAGATTGGGCTCTCCCCAGGTGATGGCATACTGGTTCAAATCTGCGCGAATGGCTTGCACCGCCGCTTCTTTAACCTCTTCTGGCGCCGGAAAATCGGGGAATCCCTGAGCCAGGTTCACACCCTCATGCTTGAGACAGATTCGGGTCATCTCACGAATGACAGATTCTGTGAACTTCACCGCCCGTTTGGAAGAGGGATTTTTAATCATTATGCGTACCCGTAACCCCAATAATAAACGGCTTAATTATATATGAGAAGACAGGACTTTCGTCAAGAGATTATCAGAAGGAACTATCTTTGAGCTGAAAGGTAATCGGTACGATTGCCCAGCAAGAGATGGGAGTTTTTCCCTTCGTTGCGGGGATAAATCTCCATTTCTTCACCGTGTCGAGAGCGGATTGATCAAGCACGTCGTAACCGCAAGACTCTTCCAACTCGACCTGACCCACTCGGCCATTGGGAAGAACCTCCGCCCTCACTTTAACTTTCCCCTCGTATCCTTTGTTCCTGGCTTCCTGAGGATAGGGAGGTTTTGGATTCTCTGCATACCTGGGTGAGCCTGTACCCGAATCGCCCCGACCTCGGCCCTTTCCACCCGCCGATCCTTTTCCCGTGCCTACGAAACCCGATCCTCCAGAGCCGGATCCCCCCGGGCGTGCTATCCCAGTGCCTTTCCCAATGCCGCTCCATCCAGCCCCTCCCGTTCCTCCTTCACCCACACCACCGGGGGTACCTCCAGAACCTATGCCGCTTCCCGATTTTGCGGAGGCATTCTTTTCTTCAGAGGAGAGCGCATTAAGGGTAGGGGGAATTTGTTCTTCGGGTTTGGAATCCGTATCCAAATCCGATGTCTTCGCCATGGGTAAGGGAATCGGTTTTTGTATGGTTACCTCCTCCTCCTTGAGTTGTTTCGTTTCTTTGACAGGCTCACTTTTTTTTGCCTCCTCCTTCGGCTTGATTTCTTCTTTTTGAATTTGAGGTTTTGCAGGAATGGGCTGGGAAGCGGGCATCGCCTTGGGGAGAAGCGGCTTTGAGTCGTTCTGGAGGGATAAGGGTTGAATGGCCACCCGATAAATGGGAAGCTTATCTCTCGTGGCTCCTGTCTTGAGGTTAAAAATCAGAAGGCTGATCAAGGCAAGGTGGAGAAGCAAAGAGAAGACTCCTGTCCTCAGCAGTCCGCCCGTATCCGGCTGAGGGGAATCCACAAGAAAGGGGAGTTGATTCTCTGTATTTTCTAGTTCGTTCATCTTTTTAGTTCGATTCCCAGGCCAGGATTCTTCACGCCCGATTGCGTCAAGACATCCATCACCTGGATCACGGAATCATACCTGACGTTCTTGTCCCCGTTGATGATCACAAAGGCGTCCGGCCTGCTCCTCATCATCGCCGTCAACTTGTATTTGAGCGCCTCTAAATCCAGCCTCGTATCCTCTAAATATACCTCGCCCTGCGCGTTGATGCTGATCACAATGTCTCGCGATGGCTCCTCCGATTTCGTCGCCTTGGGCAATTGCACCTTCAAACTGGATTGATAGATAAACGGCGTCGCAATCATGAAGATAATAAGCAGTACCAAGACCACATCCGTAAACGGGGTGATGTTGATCTCCGCCATCAATCTGGATCTTCTGCTCTCCCTCTTCATGCCGGTGATCCCCTGCCGATCAGGTCAATGACCTCCGAAGCACAGAGTTCCATATCATGGATAAAACGCTCCACCCGCTTCATAAAGTAGTTGAAGGCGATCACCGCAGGAACAGCCACGAATAGCCCCATGGCCGTACAGACCAGGGCCTCGGCCACACCCCCAATCACAATGCTCATCCCTCCCGCTCCGGCTGCCGCAATGTCATGAAAGGCCCGGATGATCCCCAACACGGTCCCAAAGAGCCCGATATAGACCGCCGTGTTGCCAATGGTCCCCACAATGCTCGTAAAGCGCTCCAGTTTCGTGGTCTCGACCGTGATCTCCCGCTCCATGGCACTCGATATTTCTTTCTCATGGTGATCATGGAGGACGAGTCCGGAATAGATGACGTTCGAGAAGGGGGCACGCGTGTGCGTGCAGACTTCCATTGCCTTTTCAATACTCCCGCTCTTTAATGCCTTCTTGATTCGAGCCATGAATTCCGATCGTTTGGTTCTGGAGCGTCTTCGGTAATAGAGGAGCCTTTCCAGAAGGATGGTGATGGACAGGAAAGAGCAGAAAAGCAGGATATACATCGTAAAACCACCGATCTGAATGATCTCCAAGATTGTTTTCCCAGCAAACATCTCAGTTCTCCTTTGAGGATAAGGCAAGCCTATATGAAAAAAGTGTACCATTTATTGCTGCGGCGTGCAAAGCAAAGTATCATTCGCAAGCGATTTTATAATTCGATGGGGCTCCACTACGATTTTAAGACCCGGTGTGGCAACCGAGTATGCATACCCTAAACCGTTCTGCAATCCATCCTGTTTTCTTCTCGTAATCTTTTTGTATTAAGCCAGATAAAAAAAGGCAATCCGGACAGAGCAATGAGGAGACCTGCGATGGAAGTCAAAGGCTTGGCATAGGCTATTTGAGCGGCAATCCAAATATAAAAACAAATGAATAGAAGAGGGACGACAGGATAGGCTCCGGTGCGGTACGGTCTCGGCAGGCCCGGTTTTCGCAGACGCAATATGAAATGGGCCACGCCTGCGGCAATAGAGGAGAGGAGCATCACAAACACCACATAACTTAGCAGCTGGCCAAACGTTCCTAATGAAACCAGGATGCAGGCTAAAATCATTTGACTCAAAATGGAAAAATGGGGAGTGCCGTACTTGGGGTGAAGCTTTTTCAGGGGGGACCAGAAGATCTTGTCTTCAGCCATCGCATAATAGATGCGTGTTCCTCCAAGGATGGTCGCATTGATGCTGCCGCTGATAGCCAGGATGATTGACAAGGAAACGACCTGAGCCATCCTGGGGTTGAAAAGGGTTCCTGCCGTAATTTGTGCCACATTGACAGTACCTTTCAGTTGTGAAAGCGGAAGGGCATAGAGATAGACAAGATTGATAGCCGTGTAAAAAAGCGTAACGATGATTGTCCCCAATAACAGGGAAAAGGGAAGATTCCTCTCAGGTTTTTTGACTTCGGCCCCGATGTAGGCAGAAGCAAACCAACCGCTATAAGTAAAAAGCACCGCAATCATCGCGGGTCCAAAAAGTTTGGGAAAAGGCAAAGAGGCTGAAGAGGCCGCCGTAAAGTGCTGCCAGTTGCCGTTTCCGGATGTTAATCCGCCTAAGATTAATGCAAGAATGATGAGCAGGTTTCCCAGGGTGAAAATATCCTGTACCGTCCCGCTCAAGCGTACCCCTCGGTAGTTTATAAAAGAGAGGAGAAAGATGACCGCTACCGCCAAGAACTTTTCTGAAAGAGCGTAATGAAGAGGAAGAAAACCTTTTATATAGGCCACCATCGCAATGGAAAGCACGGCGATGGAGCCTGGCGTGATCACCCAAAAGCTAACCCAGCCCAGGAGAAAACCCGCCCATGGCCCATACGCCTCTTTTAAGAATTGGTAATCTCCGCCCGAGCGGGGAAACATTCCGGCCATCTCGGCATAGGTTAAGGCTCCGCATAGTGTAAGAAGTCCACCGATGACCCAGATGGCGACAAAAAGCAAGGGTTGGGGCAGTTCACCGGCCAGAAAGCCGCTTGTGGTGAAGATGCCTGCCCCGACGACATTACCGATCACAAGCAATGTGGCATCGAAAAGGTTGAGCCTTCGCTTCAGCTGCATGCTCAAGCTCTACTTCAGGCACGGGCCGATATAAATCATTCCCAAATGCTTCTCTTGTTCCTTTTCCGCCACCTCAGCGACGTCTGCAACCGTGGTTTTGACGACATGGTTACTGTCGGAATAACCTGCCCTGTAAACAAGAGAGACGGGTGTTGTGCTTGAGAAGTATTTCTGGAAAAGGGGTTTGAGATTTTTTAACTCCTTCAAACCGATGAAAATAACGAGCGTGTCTCCATTGTCGGCCACTGCCTTGAGCATGGCTTCGTTGGTCTTTAGACCTTGGGGGACCGTGATGATGATTGAACCATTGCAGCCAAGATGTTTTCCAACCATTGCATTGGCGGCATTGAAGGCGCTGATGCCGGGGATGTAATGGGCCTCTTTGGATAGGTCGCCGAGCCAATGCATCCAGCTTGGATAGAGGGTGGGGTCCCCGTATTCTAAAAAGGCAACGGATTTCCCTGCCTTGAGGGCATCTCGTATCATCTGACTATTCTTCGCCCGTTGCGCCTCCAATAATTTTTTGCCTTCCTCGGAAGATAAATCGGGATGATCCTTTTTAAACAAGTGCTCCGTGTTCATCAGGGGGTCAAACAGGACAGGCTTATTTCCCATATACTTGGCGAACCGCTTTTGTATATCCTCGGAGCAGACGAAGACATCCGCCTTTCCCATATAAGAGATCGCCTCTAACGTGAGTAGACTGGTATCCGCACACCCCGTGCCGATGATGTAGAAATTGGCCTTGGGCTTTAAGGCCATCACTTCGATTTTCCCCACGGCTTTTACTGTCCCATCAGCAGAGAGATTATCGGGTAAGATCAGTTTAAATTTCCCGTCCTTCTTCACGGGCTGATTTGCGATTTGATCGGCGATTATGATGCTCTTTCCTTTTGAGGATAAGAACACTTCACCGTAGGAGAGGAGGGAACGGTAGCCATCGGGTGCGGAGATGACGATGACTTGGTTTAAATCGGGGGTTACGCCCGCCTTCTTCAGAAGTTCCGAAAGAAGGACCCCGCCATAAGACTCCAGGCCGTGATAACCCGCTCCGTCTCCCACCATTTTTGCCGGAGCCTGAGTACGAGGATACGAGGCGAGGTCGGAGATATTCAGGGTTTGTTTCACCTCGCCTGTTACTGTGAAGCCGGGGGAAAAGAGGTTTTGGGTTCTCTTGAAAACCATTTTAAGGTGAAGGTCGAGGACTTCGATATTTGTCACGTCTTCGAGGCAGCGGTCTGTATAAAAATCATTGGCGAGGACCAGTTTGGGAAGGCCTACGCGGCGCGAAAGAATATCCAGCCTGGACTGATAAACCTCTGGCGCATGACAAATTTTGCAATCGGCGTGCGGCATAATCGGAGCGCTCGAAAAGGCTAAAACCACTTCTCCTGGGTTACTGAAGAACACTTCACCCCATGAGAGCACGGTCTGCTTTCCATCCTTATTCCTCACCACGATGGCAAGGTCATTCAGTTTCGAAAAGCCTGTCTCCTCCTTCTCGACATAAGCAAGTTCCAGCAGTGCTTTTAAAGGAACCCCTCGGAAATAGAATACGCCATTATAGCGATGATCCGTGGTCACCTCATTCAACCGGACCGTAACGGCCTCAAGCTTCTGGAGATCCTGTAGGGTCAGATTCAATGGCTGCCGGACCGCACCCGTGATGCTGACTGCCGGTAAGGTTGCTGTCCATCCGCTCACCGTGAGAAAACATAAAAAAGAAATAATAAGTGAAAAAAGTGACAACGCTAACCTTTTTTTCATTTGCCCCTCCTTTTACGATTGCATGGCCCTTCAGAGAAAGGCCTTAACCGCTAATACCTCGCGGAAATTCCGCCATAGACAAATCGACCCGGACCGGGAAAGCCATATTCTGACTGATAGTTCTTGTCGAAAAGGTTGTTGACCGCCACATAGGCTTCAAAATGCTTAAGGAAAGTTGTCGAGAGCCTCGCATTCACAGTAAAGTAGCCGTGGGTCATTTGTGTCGCCTGGGTTGGAAATTGGGGGGTTGGAACCTGGCTGAAAACCCTGGCCAAGTAGAGGCCTTCGAGATCAAGATGCGTAGCGCTGTTGATGTAAGGAATCGTGATGTAAGGAATCGTATAGTGGATCCCTACGTCAAATTTATGTTCAGGGATATTGGTGACATCGCTGGTTACCGCACCTATACTTCTATCTCGGGCGTCATTAAACATGTAACCGGCGTTGAGGACCAGGTCTTTCATCGGGGAAATTTCTGCATTTACCTCAAACCCTATCAACTGGATTTTGGCATAATTTTGGAACTGGGCCAAAGGATTTTGAATAGGATTTGCACTATTACTGATGAAGTCCGAAATGTCATGATAGAACCCCGCAAGTTCTACCTTTGCGTATTTGGATAAGGATTGGGAGATCCCAAGGGTATAGTTGATTGTTTTTTCAGCTTTTAGGTCTGGATTTCCGCCTTTTGATGTATAGAGATCGTTCAGCGTCGGGAAGCGCACTTTGCGGGCAATCGAGCCAAAAAGTCTCGTGGTGTCAGTAAGGTTGTAGTTGGCGCCAATCATTGGATCCCAGTTGTCCATTTCGGGTCGCTTTCCTGCTTTGACTAGCGCGGTGCCCGCCTTGTTTTCTACCTTGTCTTCTGTGACATTAAACCAATCATAGCCCAGTCCTAGGACGACGGATAAATTTTTTATTAAGTTAAATTCATTTTCCAGACCAACGGACCCCGTATAGGAAAATGACGGTGCAAAGGGCAAGAAATCCTGAGCCCGCTCCTTGTGGGAATCGCCTCTGAAATTAAAAGCCAGCCTAACGATATCCCACTCCAAAGGCTGGACGTCTGCCATAAGTGACCCACCCAAGTTATAGTCTTCGAATCTGCTATAGGCAATTTCGTGGTTATAGTACGGATCTGAAAAGGATTCGTAGTCATCGACGTGATTGTGATAGAACAACTTTCCCTTGAAGGTCAATTGGTCGATGACTTTTTGCTGCCCGCTCAGATCGATGCCCCAATCGTCGTACCTGGGGATCTTGTCAAAGATGGATGAAAAGGCAGAGGCAGGCGGGCTGAGGAACGTTGTTCCACCATTTATCGAAGGAGGATCCCCTTTATCTCTAGTGATATAATGGAAATTCAGATAATATTCTGAGCCCGGATTTGGATCGATGCCCACTTTGGCCCAGAAGGCGTTAGTATTGTAATCGGAGTTAACACGAGGGCCCGTGTCTTGCAAGACGGTGTTGGTTGTAGTTTTTGGACCCCTTGTCATAACTTGCGCGATTTGTGGGACGAAAGCATTAGACAAACTCCATGCGTCTGCTTGTTGATGGGTGTAACTTAACCAGTAGCTGAAGATACCGACCTTCATACCGTGCGAAACCGATTCCCTGTTGTAATTGTAGGGCCCATACTCGAAGGTTCCGTCAATAGAAGGTTTTTCAGTGGCTTTCTTCGTGATGATGTTGATAACCCCCACAAAAGCATTCGGTCCGTAGAGGACAGAGGCGGCCCCCTTGGTGACCTCGATTTTTGCGATGTTTTCGACCGGAATCTCATTCAAATCAAGGTATCCGTATTTGCTCTCATAATAAGGGACGCCATCAATGAGGACCAAGATATGGGCTTGGTCCAGCCCATGAATTTGAACCAGGGGCTGGTTCTTGCGTCCAGTTGAAACTCGAATCCCCGGGACATACGCCAGGGCCTCGGCAACGGTAGTACTATTCGTGGCCTTGAAGTCTTCAGGGGTTAGCTCATTGGTGATAGCCATCTCCTGAACCGCTGGCGGTTTCGCAGAGGTTACAAAGATTTCCCCAAGATCAAATACTTGGTAGTCTTTCTGCTGGCTTTGACTTTTAGTAGCTTCTTCTGCCCAAGCAGGGCCTAAACAAACGAAAATAATAAGACACGTACCGACAAAAAACCATCCCCTCTTTTTCATGAATCCCTCCTCCTTCCCATTGTGGCATTGTTGCTCCCACACCCTTAGCTCGCCGGATGCCGAGCCGCTAAGGATATTGACTTTTTTTGGCATGGCAGTCAGCGAATCTTCCCCCAATCCGGCAGACATTATAATTGAGGGCAGGTATATTGTCAAGAAAAAACTTTCTGATTAATACGAATTGTTACTTATTACTCCTTATTGCTACGAAGCCCATTGAACGGCTGCGATTTGTCCGTCAAACAGGGATGCCCGCCTCACCGTACGTTCATTCTAATGAACAGTTCCTGCCTTCGAACGCGTTCTTGATAATTTATTGTTGGCAAAGGATGGATCTCAGCGGGCAGATGTTCAGTATTCTGAACAAAATAGTCTTTTTTCCCTCTGTTTGATTGCTCAAACCCTAGGGGCCTTTCACCATCTCTGGGACAGGCGATTCGATTCCTCGTAGAAATCCAGAAATCGGGGGTATTCGTCCAGAAACGCAAATAGAAAACGGACGCCGGACTTTGCTCATTGCGTTTTGTACGCGGCTTCCCGAAATCTCTTGACAGGAGTACGTCCTGTTACTACTATTTAAATTAAATACTATAAAAGGAGGCAAAATTATGAAGATAAGTGCTCGTAATGTCCTTAAAGGCAAGGTAAAGAACGTCAAACATGGGTCAGTTAATTCAGAAGTTACCATTGCACTTCCCGGAGGCGTTCAGATTGTCTCTATTATTACTAAAAAATCAGCACAAGCTCTACGCCTTTCTAAGAGTAAACAAGTGTATGCGGTAATCAAAGCCACTAATGTGATGATTGCCACAGACTGAGAAGATAATCGGAAAAGAGGAACCCATATTCAAACAGCTAGAAAGCGAAGGCAGAAATGCCATTTTTGTGGTATTTTGGGATCCATCGGAACAGCTAGGTCGTTCATCAAATTTAAATCATCAACGGATTGGAAGCAGGCAATAGCACCCGAGCCCTCCATGGCGAGGGCGCCAGAGCGATTAATTTCAAAGAATAAGTTTGCTTCTCCACAAGTCGATTTTATCCAAGCAATCTGACTTCCGTCTCGAATCGAAAACACGTTCCGTTCCTCTGGGCAAAGGACCTCTCAAAGAGGGGAATTTGACGCCGATTAATAAGGATTTTCGAGTAATAAAAAGGAATTGTTTGTAAACCTATTCATTGACAAGTATTTCCATCTCCTTTAATATTTTATTATTTATTAGGAGGAAGCCATGTCTGAGGAAATGATGAACACTAAAGAAGTGGCCAAATATTTGGGGATCCATGAGAAGCAGGTCTATGCGCTGATCAAGACGAAGAGAATCCCGTCGACACGGGTGACGGGGAAATGGGTCTTTCCGAGGAAATTGATCGAAGAATGGATCGAATCCAACGCCAAAATAGGGCTTGACCAGGCAAGGCAGAAAAGCAGAAGAATCGAGGGAGGACTTCTGGCATCGGGGAGCAACGACCCTATCCTCGACATGCTTCAGACTTCCGTGAAAAAATCGTATCCTGAATTTTATATTTTCTCCGCCAATACAGGAAGCACGGACGGGCTCAGGGCCCTGAACACGGGTTACACGGATATCGCCTGGTCCCACCTTTTTGATCCCAAAACCGGAGAATACAACATTCCATTTCTTCCGCAGTATCTTCCTAATATGAAACCCGTGGTGGTCAACCTCTTCCGCCGGGACCTTGGTTTTGTAGTGGCTCCTAAGAATCCGTTTCAGATCAGGGGATTCGAAGACTTGACTCAAAAGGGAATCCGTTTTGTCAATCGGCAGAAGGGTTCCGGAACGAGAGTGCTTTTGGATCAACACCTGAAGCGACTGCAGATCTCTCCTGCGAAGATCAATGGATATGGAAAAGAGGTCTACACCCATTTTGAAGTGGCTCTTTCGATCCTCTCAAAAGAAGCGGACGTGGGTGTCGCCACCGTCGCCGTTTCTAAACTCCTCGGCCTTCCGTTTATCCCGATTACCCAGGAAAGCTTTGATATGATCCTTGACCAATCGACCTTTTTCGAAAAAGGAGTCCAGGCTTTCATGGAAGTCCTGAGCTCCCAGGAATTTCGAAACAGGGTTGAACGGTTGGGAAGCTATGATTTTAAGAATTCGGGGAAGGTTCTCTATTCAAAAAAATAGTCTAAAGTGGCATGGGCATAGGGGAATGGATTTCTGTTAAATTCTTCCGCTTCGTATTGCTCCGCCCCTCGCCGGGCGTAGCTGAAGTGTAGCGGTTCGAGGAGGAGAGATTGTGAAACGACGGATCGGCCAAAAGATTTTCTTATCAGGCGTCGTCGTCTCATTTCTCTTTATTACAGGAGTTTTCTCCGTCCAGGCGCGGGAGAAGACCGTTATCCTCGCCACAACCACCAGCACTCAGGATTCCGGACTTCTTGACGTTCTATTGCCAATTTTTGAGAAGGAGACGGGTTATTTCGTCAAGACGATTGCGGTAGGCTCTGGTCAGGCCATGGCCATGGGGGAGAAGGGAGAGGCGGACGTACTCCTGGTCCATTCTCCCGAAGCGGAGAAGAAATTCATGGCGGAGGGTTATGGAATAAATCGAAGGCTCGTCATGCATAATGACTTTATCATTGTCGGACCCCCAGGCGACCCTGGGAAGATCAAAGGAGCAAAGTCCTGTGTAGAATCTTTCAAAAAGATCGCTTCTGCGAAGGCGTTATTTTTTTCCAGAGGAGATCATTCGGGGACAGATGTAAAGGAGAAAGCCATCTGGGAAGCTGCAGGCATAAATCCTGAAGGGGAGAAATGGTATCGGGAGACTGGTCTTGGAATGGGCCAGACATTGAACGTGGCTGCCGAAAAGAAGGGGATCACTCTTACCGACCGAGGGACTTACCTGGCGTTGAAGAAAAACCTCGGGCTCGATATTCTGGTCGAAGGGGATGCCGTTCTCCTGAATATCTATCATGTCATTGAGGTGAGTCCTGGGAAATGGCCCAGGGTAAATAGCGCAGGGGCCAAAGCCTTTGCCGGCTTTATGGTTTCTAAAGAAACCCAGGGCGTCATCAAGACCTTCGGCGTTGACAAATTTGGGTCTCCCCTTTTCTTCCCGGATGCCGGGAAGAAGGATGAAGAGCTTGGGGAAAAAATAATCACCAAATTCCAAGCACCAAAATCCAAATAATTTCCAAGTTCCAAGGTTCAAAAGTCGCGTTCACAAGTTGTTTAGGTCATTAGAGCTTGATGGTTGGTCACTATTTGTAATTTGGGATTTGGACATTGGGATTTTTCCATTGGAGTCAAATGGATCTCATCCTTGAGGGAATCAAAAAAGCTTTCTGGTTGCTGATTACCTTTGATCCTGAAGTCATGGGGATCACTCTTCTGTCGCTGGAGGTTTCCGGTATAGCTACCCTCGTAAGCCTCTTGATCGGGATTTCTACCGGAGTCACGGTAGCCCTTTCCAGGTTTATCGGAAAGAGAATGGTTGTGAGCCTCATCAACACCGGCATGGGTCTTCCACCCGTTGTGGTGGGCCTTTTCGTAACGCTCTTTTTGTGGAGGAATGGTCCTCTTGGTTTTCTTGAAATTCTCTATACACCCACGGCCATGGTCATCGCCCAGACCATCATCGCGACTCCGATTGTGATGGGTATTACCCTGGCAGCCATTCAGCAACTTCCCCAGAAACTTCGACTTCAAATTCTGTCCCTCGGAGCGACTCGCCTTCAGATGGTTTGGATTTTGATCAAAGAGGCGAAGCTTCCACTTTTGGCCGCGGTGATGGCAGGATTCGGCGGTGTCATCTCTGAGGTGGGCGCCTCCATCATGGTAGGCGGAAATATCAAGGGTTATTCCAGAGTTCTTACCACGGCGACCGTTTTGGAGACGAGCCGGGGGAATTTCGATGTCGCCATTGCCTTGGGTATTATCCTCCTGTTGCTTGCCTACTTGGTCAATCTGATCCTCACTCAGATCCAGCAGAGGGAGAGACCGAGATAGGAGCAAGAAAGCAGAAGGCCGTAGGCAGTAGGCAAAAGGCAAAAGAGGGACCGCAAACCCCTCACCGTTTTAAGAAAACCCCTATTATGACAAAAAAGCAGTCATGACCGAATCGACACCCATTCTCGAAGCAAGAAATCTCGAGGTCAATAGAGGAGGAGCAATGCTCCTTCAGGTTCCCTCCCTCTCCATCCAAGAGGAGGAGATCTTCTCCCTGATCGGGCCGAATGGAGCCGGGAAGACTACTTTGCTTCAAGCCTTATCCCATTTATTGAAACCCTTTCAGGGCGAAATTTTGTTTAGAGGCAGCAGGGTGGAAACGAATCATTCCGTATTGGGGTACCGGAGGAAACTGGCCATGGTCTTCCAGGAGCCTCTTCTTTTTGATACAACGGTCCTTAATAACGTCGCGTCCGGCCTAAAAATTCGCGGGATGAAGAGAGATGAAATTTATGACCGGGCGATGGAACAATTGGAGCGATTCGGAATCGGTCATCTCAACGGTCGTTCTGCGAAAACGCTTTCAGGAGGGGAAGCGCAAAGGACGAGTCTCGCACGTGCCTTTGCCCTTCGACCTGAAATCCTTCTGCTGGACGAACCTTTTTCTTCCCTCGATCCTCCCACCCGTGATTCCCTGATGGAAGACCTCGAACATATCCTCCAGCAGACCCGAACGACCACAATCTTTGCCACCCATGATCGTCTGGAAGCCTTGAGACTGTCAGACCGCATCGCACTGATGAACAAAGGGAGGATACTTCAGATCGGGTCTCCCGAAGAAGTGACGAATCATCCCGCCAATGAAGTGGTGGCTTCCTTCATGGGAGTGGAAGCGATCCTGACCGGAAAAGTGATTAAAAGGAATGGCGGGACTTTTATCGCATCCGTCAAGGGTCAAGAGATCGAGGCGGTTGGGGATATCCCCTTGGGAGAGACTGTGGTTCTATGCATCCGACCGGAGAATGTCGCCCTGTCGATTCTTTCTTCCCGAGAGGGAACGAGTGCCAGAAACGTATTCCCGGGGAAGATTCTAAAGGTCACCTCTTTGGGCCTTTATCAGAAAGTCCAGCTTGATTGCGGGTTTCCACTCGTGGCCTATGTGACGAATCATTCTTTGGAAGAATTATCATTGGTAGAGGGAAAAGACGTGAGGGCTTCCTTTAAGGCCACCGCGGTCATGGTCATAAGGAAGTGAGAATGATCCGAGAGAGGATCCGAGGAACTGAGAGCGAAAAAAGGCAGGACCATTTCTGGTCCTGCCTTTGATTTTATCTTCCCTTGATGGTTCAAGACATCGGGAAGCTTTTTTAAGCAGCCTTCCTCAGGGCAGCTCGAAGCTCATCCGCACCTCTATTGCTCACCGAACGCCTCACAATGATATCCGCCGGCCTCACGTCCCTGCCGTAGTAGGCTTTGTTCAGGCTGTCCCGGACCCCGACAACAGACCCTTCGAGGTTGAGCCCTGCGTAGAGGCCTTTCGTCTTCGCAAAGGAGATAAAATCAGCGGTGACATTGGGGACATCGGCGTTCCCCTGAGCACCACCGCCCACCGGGCCCAGTGCGATTGAAACATCCCCGCCTAATTTGACCGATGAAGAAAGCATCGAATCAACAGCTTTCTGGGTCATTGCAAGCATGACTACCTCTGCGGCTTCGCCGCCGATCTGAAGACCGAAGGTCACCGAGCCGATGGTGTAGAAAGCAGGTTCACTCCAGCTCCCCGTTCTTTGATCTCTCACCATGAGGACACCCGTTCCTCCGGAGCCACCCCATATGAAGCCTCCTTTGAGGACCTCCAGAAAGATCATCACACCTTTGGCACGATCGAGGTTTTCATGAAGCCAGGCATAGTTCGAATCATGCATAAAATCGTTAAAGGTAATCCTGGCTTTGTCCACAAGCCCTTGAACCTGTTCCCTGTCTTTTGCGGTTGCGGGGGTGTAGGATACAAGAACTGCCCCGATCACGAAGAAAGCCAATATCATCATTCCAACGTTTACACGTTTCTGCCTTTTGCCTTTCATGTTTCTGTCCTCCTTTTCATTAAAATATACCCATTCTAAATATAGGGATCGGATTGCAAAAAAACCAGCAGGAAGATTTTTTTGCGAAATTTTTCTCATGGTCCTACCAGAGAAAAAGAAGCAAAAGATCATGGAGAAATTTCAAATGAGAGGAAAGTTAATGATTCAATGAGGGTTAGAAAAATCAGATTATATCGTGTCTCAGAAATACTATGCCTGATTTGGGTGTAACTTTTTGGTAAAATCTTGTTCTCATATTACCGCTGAGTCCGTCATTCCTGCCCCGGATCATGTAACGGGGTAAACTCCAGCAGGAATCCAGCCTTTTCAGTAGGTTCTGGACTCCGGCTTTCGCCGGAGTGACATCACTTTGCATAAATAATCCAACAGGCTTTCTATAGCCCTAACTTATGCAATGAATTTCTGAGACGCAACACTAGAAGAAGGCGGCAGAGGCAGGGGAAAAAAGGTCTGAAGAGGGTGCTTCAGGCTATTTTCAAAATCGTATAGTTCTTGGCGCCCCCCGGGGTTTGTACGGTCACCTCATCCTCCACTTCCTTTCCAATTAAGGCCTTACCCAGGGGTGAAGCGATTGAAATCTTGCCGGACGAGATGTCCGATTCGTCGGGTCCGACGATCTGATAAGTGGCTTTGCCTGCATTATTGAGGTTTTCTAAAGTGACCACGGAGCCAAAGCCCACTTTCCCGTTTGGGAGAGGAATGGTATCAATGATCTCGGAGTTGGACAATTTTTCTTCAATTTCTCGGATCTTCTTTTCGATGAACGACTGGCGCTCCTTGGCCGCCACATACTCTGCGTTCTCACTAAGATCTCCATGGGCACGCGCCTCCTCAATGGCCTTAATCACTTGTGGCCGGATGACCTTCTTCAGGTTCTCCAGTTCTTTGTGAAGGTTGTTATATCCGCTGCGCGTGATTGGACTTCGTGCCATGAAAGATCCTTTACGCTAAAAATATATAACTAACCAGGGTAAATCTGTCAATCTACCCCTGTTTAAGAAGCAATGCAACCGGTCTTAGACTTCGCGTAGTGGTAAAAAGGCCCACCTCATAGGAGATGGGCCTTTTCGTCACATTTTGGTCTGGCAGCAATTTTTAACCCTTGATCAGCCTCGGGAGCATCATATGGTGGTGGGGGCATATGGAAGCGGGGTTTTGATAAACAGAACCCGCGAAAGCCACCATATATCTCCTCATATCGGCGAAAGAAACAAGCTCATCGACCAGGCCCTTTTTGGCACAATAAACGGGTCTCGACTTGTCATAATATTCCTGTGCCAGGGCATTCATCTTATCGATGACGGGCTTGAGTGGGCGGCCCGAATCCTTTTCTTTCACCAGTCTTCTTGCAAAGGAGGCGACGGCTGCGGTTTCTCCGTGCATGACATAGATCTCCGTCGTAGGTGTGCCCAGCGTAAACACATTATTATTGTTCGCCTGAGGACCCCCCATGATATAGTGCGCAGCGGCCGTTCCCTTTCTCAGGACGATGCACATCATGGGGAGATCGGTCTGCTCGATAGAGTAAATCAAGGATTGGCCCAGTCCAAGGAGCTCGGCTTTCTCCGCGATATCCCCTACGTCAATGCCGGTCGTATCCTGAAACCAGATGATCGGAACCCTGTCTCTCCCGCATTGGGTGACGAATTCGTTCATCTTAATGAGGCCCTGTCTGTAAAGCTTTCCACCGACGCCCGGATAGGGCGCATATTCGGGATATCCTTTAGGCAAGAATCCCTGCCGATTGCCTATGATTCCAACCAAGAGACCGTCGATTTTTACCAGACCCGTATAGACCTCCGGACCATAACCCGGTCTGAACTCCATGTGTTCGCTGTTATCCGTCAGCCTGGCAAGAACCTGGTCGAAATTATAGGCGAGCTTTTGATTGAAAGAGACCAGACAATCGATCTCTCCGGGCGAGAATTTGGGTTCTTTCGGGTCAGCGACCCTGAAGAATTTGGGATCATAGGCCGGAAGATACTTCATGTATGTTTTCAGTCCGTCCAGGACGCCTTCTTCCTTTTCAAAGACAGCCTTGAAAAAACCGGTGGAATCGTAATGGATCTCCACGCGCCCGGGCGGAACAGATTTAAATTTTCTTGTCGCTTCGATAATCTGCTCAGCGCCCTCTTCATCAAAAAAACCTTTTGGACTCATTCCGCTGACGATGCCACCACCTCCTACCGCAATGTTGCAATTCTTGTGGGCCAGAAGAACGGTAGGACTAACCCCCTGGTATCCGCCGCCCGCAGGATTGGTACCGTAGATCCCCGCGAGGACGGGAATGCCTAATTTTTCGAGCTCAGCATGCCTAAAGAAAGTGGTTCCGCTTCCTCTTCGGTTGGCGTATACCTTTTCCTGCTCAGGGAGCTTCACACCGCTGCAATTCACCAGCCAGACCAGAGGGAGGTGGAGGCGCTTTGCCATATCCGTCACCCTCAGGATATTTTCTGATTGGCCGGCAATCCAGGCACCCGCCATGACCTTATTGTCAAAGCCGATGATGACGGCCCATTTCCCGCTGATTCTTCCCAAACCATCCACCACGCCGGTTGTCCCTGATTCCTCTTCCATGGGGTCGAAAAGGGTATGTAAAGGACACCATGTGCCGGGGTCCAGCAAATATTCAAGCCTCTGGTAGACGGTCATCTCCCCCCTCTTATTAATTTCCTCCGCGGGAAGACCCGCCTTTTTCACTTTTCCCACGGCTTCTGCTATTGTTTTTTCCACTTCCTTAATTTTCTTGACATTTTCATCCGCCTGCTTCAACTGTTGCTCAGTCAACGCTTTACCCAAATCGGTCATCTTTTCAAAATATGGTTTCATCGAAAATCCCCCTTACTTGGAATCAAGAAATTTTTCCACGGCATTTCTAACAGAAAAGAGTTATTATAGCAAGAAAAATTTTTGTTTACTTTTCGTGCATTTCTGGTAATTTATAGGCATGAAGATATCCACAAAAACTCGATTAGCACTCATTTTTTTAGCCGTCGCCTGCTTCATGGGCGTTGTCACGAGTCTCATTGTTAACTCCCTTATCTCCAATCAGATTGTTTTTGAAGCTCAAGAGAGGGTTAAAGAAGATCTCAATACAGCCAGATATGTTTATACTTCCAAAATGAGAGACATCGATCGGACGATCCGCTGGACAGCAATCAAACATGGGCTGGAAAAAGGATTGAAGGAGAAAAGCATCTCCGCCATTCGGAACGAGCTTGAGGGGCTGATGGTTGAGGAGGGACTTGATTTCTTGACTTTGGTGGACCGCAATGGAGTGGCGGTATTCAGATTTCACAACCCCCCGGTGTCAGGAGACAGTATGCTCCACGATCCTTTTATTAAGATGGCCCTGGAGAAAAAGGAGATTTCAGGGACCCAGGTTCTCTCAGGAGATGAGTTGTCGAAGGAAGGGAGGCGCCTGGCGCAAAAGGCTATCATCCAATCCATTTCCGTTTCCAAAGAAAAACCGTCCAGAAAAATTGAAGAGACTTCCGGAATGGTATTGAAGGCAGCCAGTCCGATCATTGATTTCAATGGGAACGTTTTAGGTGTCCTGACAGGAGGGGTGCTCCTCAACCGAAATTTTGAGATTGTGGACCAGATCAAAAACATTGTCTTCAAAGACGCGAAATACAAAGGAAAGGAAATCGGGACAGCCACCATCTTCTTAGGCGATTTGAGAATCTCGACCAATGTCGTCGATCAACAAGGAAATCGGGCCGTTGGGACTCGAGCGAGTAGAGAGGTTTACGAGCGGGTCCTCGGAAAGGGACTTCCGTGGACACAAAGGGCATTTGTTGTGAACGATTGGTATATCACCGCCTACGAACCCATACGGGATGTCGAGGATAAGATTGTAGGGATGCTTTACGTGGGGCTGTTGGAGAGCAAGTACGCTTTGATGAAGGAAAAGCTGATCCTTCTTTTCTTCTTTTTCTCCATGTCAGGCATGTTGATCGCCCTGACCGTCTCCTTTTTCCTCTCTTGGAAGATCGCTAAAAGATAAATTCCCCTTAACCCAACGTTCCCTCTTTCCCCCCTTAATCTAAGGGAAGACCAGACCCGCAAGGATGGTTCTCTTGGAGAACTTTAGACCTGCCTGCGCGTAGCCGCTTCGGCGAAGGCAGGGCGGAACCTCTTACCGATAACTTTTGGCGGTGTAACCGTGGTATCCTCATATGCTTACTGCCACGAATGGTTGCGCACCTATGATGCCGCGCATTCTAAAGTTCGGAGAGAGAGCCATCCTGAAAGGGCCGAGGACAAAAGAGGAAAAATTTTTCACAGCTTCTGGAGGATGAGGGGATTACAAGAGGGGAATGCCACCCACGAAAGGTGGCAGAGCTAAAAATTATTCTTCATCCTTGCGTTCAGTTTTATCCTTAGGCCCCTGATTCCGTCCTCGTCTTCTTAACCCCTTGAGGAAGCCCGAGATCAGAAGCCAGAGGACAATAATCACGATGCCAATGGCTAAAAAATTCGGAGTCCCTATTTTTCTTAAAAAATCCGAGAAAGATTCAATTGTATCCATCATTCTGGTTTTTCAGCAACGGCAAGGAGGGAGGTGCCGAAAGGAAGGGGAAAGAATTTTTCCAATTTGAGCAGGGGGACGAGGAAATTATAAATTCTCAGTTGAAAGGTAGGAAGTTTTTTTCTCCTGAGCACGTTGCTGTTCAGAAACCATCCCAGAGTTCCTATTCGATTGAAGTATTTCATCAGGGCGACCTTAAACCCCACGGCTTCCAATTTATTTTTCAATTCTTTTTTCCCATATCGCCTGTGATGGCCCAGGTTTTTATCGATGCTTCCATAAAGTAACGGATGAGAAGGAACAAGAAGGAGAAGCCGCCCGCCGGGTTCCAGGAGGCTGAAGATTCTTCTTAGAGCTGTTTCATCCTGTTCAACATGCTCCAGTACATTGAAGCAGATGACCGAGTCGATATGAAAAGATCGATAACGTTCCGTCTCCGCCCCTGAGATGTCGAGATGCTCGACCTTAAACTTCTTGTATTTTTCAAAGGTGTTCCTCAAAAAGGTGAGGTATTTCGGCTCCACATCGGTGGCGATGATGAGGTCCCGATCCAGGAGAAACTTCGTGATATTACCGGTCCCGGAGCCGATCTCCAAAACTCTTCTGCCCAAGAACGGTTGGAATTTTGAAAAAATCCATCGGTTGTAACGATGGAGTTTCTTCATTTTCTGCAGGGTCTGATAAACGGTATCCTGGGTCTCCGAATCGAAGAAATGGTACCGCAGGATGGAAAAGACCGCCTTCAGTCCATCCATCCAATTGATTTTCTTTCCTTCCCAATAATCCCGACCGCTGTAAGAGATAGGGACTTCGTAGATCCGATAATTCATCTTGGCGATCTTGGCCGTCACCTCGGGCTCAAAACCAAACCGATTCGACCTCAAACGAAGATGCTCCAGCACCTCTTTTTTAAACACCTTATAACCTGTCTCCATATCCGTGAGGTTGAGGTCGGTGCAGAGGTTGGAGAAGAAGGTCAGGAGCTTATTGCCCAGGGTATGCCGGAACATCAATACCCGCCTTGGGGTGCCGAGGAACCGAGAGCCGTAGACGACATCCGCCCTTCCGTCGAGAATCGGTTCGATGAGTTTTGGATATTCCTGGGGGTGGTATTCCAAGTCCGCATCCTGGATGATGACGATCTCTCCTGTGGCTTCCTTGAATCCGGAGCGCAAGGCTGCCCCCTTACCCATATTCCGGGGTTGGTAGCAGATACGGACCTCGTCCTTCGATTTCTTTCTCCTCTCCGTTTCCCATTCCCGTAAGAATTCCCTTGTCCCGTCTGTGGAAAAATCGTCCACCACAATCACTTCTTTGGGAAGATCGACGTCGAGAACTCTGGAGAGAATCTCGCCGATGGTATTGATTTCATTGTAGACAGGGATGACGACCGAAAGTTTCATACAGGATTTTCGCGATTATATCAAAACAAATCACTTAGGAAAAGGTTTATTTACGTCTTTTTTCCCAGAAAAGTAAAACATTATTAAAGAAAGGTCAAAGGAGGGGTTGAGGGGGGTAAGATTTAAATTGTGCTTTATCGTGATTCGTTATAAGATGGTTGCGGTATACTTTGCTCTTCCGGGTCTACGGATTCGTTTACAACAGGATCGTCATTCATCGACCGGCAGTTTTAAGATGATGGCAATTCACTCGAATCATTTCAAGGGGGAGGTGATCGATATGGAAGGGGTTAAGAAGTTTTGCTTATTCCTGATGGTTCTGCTGCCTTTATCGCTTGGCCAAAAAAATGTTTTTGGAGGGAATGCTATGGAAATTTCATCCGCTGCGTTCAAAGACGGGGAGAAGATCCCGATCCAGTACGTCATGCCAGGAGCGGGAGGGAAGAACATCTCAATTCCGCTGGCGTGGAAAGACGTCCCTGCCGGGACCAAGTCCTTTTGCCTTTCAATTGTCGATCCGCATCCGGTGGCCCAAAATTGGGTTCACTGGCTGGTGATTAACATTCCGGCGCAGGTGACCTCGATTGAGGAAGGGGCCTCCAGGAAGAGAATGCCAAAGGGATCTACGGAGTTGAAGAACTCCTTCGGAGAGATCGGGTATGGCGGACCGCAACCTCCCCAAGGAACAGGCGACCATCCTTATGTGGTGACCCTTTATGCGCTCAACGTGGAAAAATTTGATCTGGCAGCCAGTACTTCCCTTTCGGCCTTCAAAAAAGCGACCGAGGGCAAAGTGATCGGTTCAGCGACCATCACCGGCAAGTACGGTCGTTAACCGGCTCCCTTCTTTTTTGAAGAACCGGATTGTACAGAGGCCTGACCCGGATTTTTTATGGGCCAAGGCAAGATGTGGCAGGTGATCGGCTTTCTGTTGCTGTGAGGGGAGAAGAAAGGAGGTGGTTTTGTGAGAGGGTATATGGGGAAAATCTTGGAGATCGACCTCAGCGCTGCGAAAATCGAGACCAGGCCAATTAAAGAAGATGATCAGAGGAAATTTATAGGTGGAAGCGGATTGGCAGCCAAGATCTTCTTTGATTCTTTCAATCCTGCGGTCGATCCATTGTCGTCTGAAAATCCCCTCATTGTCATGACCGGCCCTGTCGTAGGAACGCAGTTTCCAGGGACGTCGAGGTTTGCCGTTTGTGGAAAGTCTCCGCTGACAGGAATCTGGGGAGAAGGGACATGTGGCGGTAATTTTGGGCCGGAGCTGAAGTTCGCCGGAATTGACGGGATCATCTTTAAAGGAATTTCACCCCAGCCCGTTTATCTCGCCATCGAGGATGATAAGATTGAGCTCAGGGATGCACGTGATCTCTGGGGCATGGATAACTACACCCTCACCGATTTATTAAAAGAAAGGCATGGAAAGGAGAAAAGGCCAAAGGTTCTATCGATCGGCCCAGCGGGAGAGAATTTGGTCAAGTTCGCAACGATCTGTAATGACAAGGGGGATTTTATCGGCAGGACAGGGATGGGAGCCGTGATGGGCTCAAAGAGATTGAAGGCCATTGTTGTCAGGGGCACCCAAAAAATGGAGGTCTCTGATCCGGGGGGATATACAGCTCTGCGAAAGTCTTTAATCGCAAAATCCCGAGACGCGGTGGTGGCTCAGTCTTTTCGGTCCATGGGGACGGACACCGGAATGGATCTGGGTATGATGACGGGCGATGTTCCCATAAAAAACTGGATGGTTGGGGAAGACTTTGAGCTCTCCGCAAAGCTCGGTGGGCCCTCGTTGACCGAAAAATTTCTTACGAAAAGTCATGCTTGCTCCTTTTGTCCGGTTGCTTGCAAAAGGATGGTCAAGGTTGATGACGGCCCTTTTAGGACGGAAGAGGGGCCGGGACCCGAATATGAGACTTGCGCAACCTTCGGGACTCTGATCATGAATGATGATCTCGCCGGGGTGATCAAAGCCAACGAGTGGTGCAATCGATATGGCATGGATACCATCAGCTGCGGGGCTGCCGTTGCCTTTGCCATGGAAGCCTTTGAGAAGGGACTGATCACCAAAAGGGATACGGACGGGATTGAACTCACATGGGGAAATATCGCCGGGGCTATCGAAATGCTCCACCGGATAGCGAAGAAAGAGGGGATCGGAGCAGTTTTGTCAGAGGGAACGAGGGAAGCAGCCAAGAGGTTGGGTAGAGGTGCAGAGGAATTCAGCGTCGAGGTGAAAGGGTTAGAGGCCCCCATGCATGACCCACGGGGTTTCCACGGCATGGGTCTCGCTTATATGACGTCCATAAGAGGGGCCTGTCATCTCATGCACCTTTGTCTCGGCGTAGAACAAGGGATTACGGCATACCCGGAAGCCGGATTCCTGGAGAATTATGTAGGGCCATCGAGTGAAGGCAAAGCGGAAATGATAAAACTTTGTGAAAACCTGGGCCTTCCCTGCAACTCTCTTGTGATCTGTGAATTTGTAACATGGACCCTCTCGGCAAATGATTTGGCAGAGATGATAAGGGTAACCACCGGGTTCGATTTTGCATTGAAAGATCTTCTTTCTTGTGGAGAAAGAACATGGCTTTTGAAGAGAGGACTCGGGAATATGATGGGGGTGAGCGCCAAGGACGACAGGCTTCCAAAAAGAATTCTTACTCCGTTGAAAGAGGGGAGTGCGGCCGGTTCCGTCCCCGATGTCGAGAGACTATTGAGAGAATATTATGAACTCAGAGGCCTGGACCGAGACGGGAAACCCAAGAAAGAGGTTTTAATCAGGGTAGGACTTGATGAGTTGGCAAAGAAATTACACGGGTAAGAGATGAATAATACGGGGAAGGAGGTATGATATGGCCCTAACATTTCCAAGCGAGGAGTGGGTGGAGGAATACAAGAAACAGATCAACCTCAGTGAAGGTTACAAAAAGGCGGCTGCCACCTGGACCGCAGGGGTCGTGGCATTGGTCATTTCAGCCAAGCCAGAAATTGGCCTAAACGAAGATTTCGGTATGTGGCTCGACCTCCATCAGGGGGTTTGCAGGGGAGCAAAAAGAGTTAGCCTTGAAGAAGCCCAGAAGGCACCTTTCTGTATCATCGGCGATTACGCCAGATGGAAACAAGTGATCAAGAAAGAGCTGGAGCCGGTAAAAGGGATGATGCAAGGAAAACTCAAGTTGAAAGGAGATTTGCCGACCATCGTTCGCTTCGTGAAGGCCTCCCAGGAACTCGTCGAATGCACCACCAGAATTGAGACGAAATTCCTGGATGAGGCATGAGCCTCTAAATAAAATTTCGAACCATTCGAGAGGAGGACCGAATCATGCCCTACGATGCCAGCCTCAATTTCATTTTCTGGAGTCCCACCAAGATCGTCTTTGGCGAAAATACCGCTCTCGACGTGAGAATCGAAGCAGAGAACCTCAAATGCAAGAAGGTTCTTATCGTTACAGATAAAGAGCTTGCCAAAAATACGAATATTCCAGAAAAGATAAAGAAGGCTCTGGGGAACTTATGTGTAGGGATATTCTCAGACGTGGAACCCGATTCCGGCCTTCATATCGTGAATCAGGGAGCGAAGTTCGGAAAGGAGCTGGCGGCGGATTGCCTCGTTAGTGTGGGCGGCGGGAGTGCCATCGATACAGCCAAGGGGATGGCCATCCTTTTGAAAGAAGGGGGAAAACTTCAGGACTATGCGGGATTTCAAGTCCTCACCAGACCGCAGACGCCTCATATCGTGATCCCAACGACCGCAGGGACCGGAAGCGAAGTGACTTATATCGCGGTGATTAAGGATCATGACCAGGGGAGAAAGCTGCTCTTCGGTGATTACAATATCCTTCCCAATGTCGCCATCCTCGATCCCAGAATGACGGAAGGGTTGCCTCCAGGACTGACCGCGGCAACGGGAATGGATGCCATGTGCCACGCCATTGAGGCAATCCATTCCCTGCAGAGGGAACCCATGGCTGACGGAATTGCTCTTCACGCCATAAGATTAATCAAGGAATTTCTTCCCAGGGCTGTCAACGATGGGAGGGATATGGCAGCAAGGGGACAGATGCTCATCGCAGCCAATATGGCAGGAGCTGCTTTTTCTAATGCCCAGGTCGGAATCGTTCATGCCCTGGCCCATACGGTCGGGGCAAAATTCAAGGTCCACCATGGCCTGGCAAATAGCATTCTTCTTCCCCCATGCCTGAGATACAATGCCGATGCGTGCGGTGATGTTTATCTGGATATACTTTCAGCCATGGGCGTAAACGTCGAAAGGATTTCACAGGATGAGGCTGGAAATGTCCTGGCAGACACGATCGCAGATTTTACCAAGAGGTTAGGTCTTCCTCAAAGACTAAGAGACGCTGGAGTTCCCCGAGAAGGACTCAAGGAATGTTCGGAAATTGCCCTCTCCGACGGAGCGATTGTTTACAACCCAAAGTTCATCTCCGATCCGGCCGAGGTTCTCAAGGTCTATGAGCAGGCATGGTGAGAAACGGAAATGAAACAACCCGTGATTACTCTTGACGATGGAGCGAAAGATGTGGGCCTCGCGGAGATGTTATTTAACCTCCTTCGTCAAAATCTTGAGCAGAGGCCTCAAAAGCTTTCAAGCTTCGAGGCGCTCCATTCGAATGTGGTGATCATAGCCAGAAACATCGATATCACCGTCACCCTGGCTTTCAGAAGGGGGGAGCTGACGATATACAATGGTATCGTTGGGAAAGCGGATCTCACGATCATCGCAGATCCCGATGCGATCTTGGACCTGAGCCTTATCAATATTTTTCTGGGCCTCCCGAATTATTTTGATAAGGTCGGAAGGGGTATCCTGAAAAAACTCCTTCTCGGAAACCTCAGGATCAAAGGCTTGCTGAAACACCCCCTTCAATTAACCCACCTGACAAAACTCTTTTCAGTGAATTAAAAAGAGGGATACATCCCGATCCCCCCGCACCCCTTTGCAAAGGGGCAAGATGATCGGCTCAGCGACCATCACGGGAAGATATGGTCGTTTCCCCCGGAATTGAATCTCGACCATCCTCAGAGCATATGAAGAGACTGGCGGGATACGGTAAGGGGGTTCTTTATTGCACGACGATGATGCCCGCGAGAACCCCGCAAGGTATCTCTTCGGGCTTAGCGCCGCTCCCGATGGGATAGATGGTCCATCCTGCTGACACGATCATCTTGTAGACGTCGATGCCGACCGCTTCCATTGACGGCCTGGCGCGCAGGGGAAACCGACACTTTTCTCCTTTCAGTGCAGCGCAATCCTCTGCCAAGCCGCAGAATGTGTGTCGGCAGGAGCCTGCACCCAAGCCAAACGCTAGATAATACCCGTCGTAAAAGGCCATCGATTCGATTTCGGTCACGATCTTGTAGACATCTTGATAAGCGGCGACGCGTTCTTTGATCGTCGCCTTGTCTCGGACGATGATGTTTGAAGGAATTTCTTTGACGAAGAAAAGGGCCCGCTTGTATTTCTGGAGCAGTTCTCTTAACTCAGCAGGCTTCAACGTATTCGGTGGACAGTTCGCGCCGCCCCCGTACCCGAAACACCTGGGAATCTGGCATTTCAGCGTCACCCGCTCATCCACAAGGATTTCGTCGGTTCTGATAATTTTTACTCTTGTAGCTCCCAGTTCAAGAGCATTGGCTTGATACTTCTGCAGATCGCGTGCCAGCTGCGCTTCGTCACTTTCGAGACCGATCTTCCTCGGTTTTCGTTCCACAACTCCCCCAATGCTTCCTCATGAGGATCATAAACACGTATCGGCTTTAGCGAAGCAACCTATTTCTTGAGCAATGTGGCGAAACCCTTTTTGAGAGTCTCGGGGAAATCTTTCGCCGTAATCAGAAGACTCTGGACCAGTCCTTCGATCTCCAGGTGGGTTAACTTCTCCAGCCCTACGCCCAAATCGACGGCCCGTTTGGCAAGCCCTATGGCCAGGGAAGGTCTTTGGAGCAGTTTGGTCAAGAAGGCATTGGTCTCCGCTTCCAGTTGGCTATCCGGAAAGATCCGATGGATCAGGCCGATCTCATATGCTCTCCGGGCGGTGATCATGTCGCCTGTCATGATCAGCTCTTTGGCCCAGGCCGGGCCGAGCATCCGAGTCAAGCGGGTTGTTCCGCCGCAATCCGGAATGATCCCGAGGATAATCTCAGGGACCCCCAGTGTGGCGCTTTCCGAAGCGAGGCGGAAATCCGCCGTCAACGCTAATTCCAGCCCCAGCCCGCCACAGAAGCCGTGAATCTTGGCCACGATGGGCTTCTCAACACGTTCGATCCGGTTGAGGATGGTCTGAATGGCATCGACACTCTCTCGAAGGTGGACCCCTGCAGCCCTCCCGTCATCTTGGGCAACTGCGGCCAGGTGGTTAAAATCGATGCCCGCGGAGAAGACCGGACCGGCCCCCTGGAGCAGAATCACTTTGGCTTCCGAATTGACGCTGAGTTCCGAGAATGCCTTGTTGATTCCTTCCAGCACTTCTCCGTTGATGGCGTTGCGCTTCTCCGGGCGGTTGAGCGTGATCGTACCGATGCTGTTTTTCACTTCCCATTTAACGATTTGATTCGCCATGAAAGCCCTCCTTACAAGATTGATGAGCAATTGCCAAGTACGGTTTCTTTTAGGTGGCAGGGAAAATTATTCCTCTGTGATCACGTCATCGGGGAGTTCGTCGACGTCCTCGCCGGTAATGGGAAAATGTTTAGAAAGCAAAATTCCTATTTCCTGAATGGCCTGAGAAAGGGCATCGTAGGCTCGTCCCTCTCTGACCCCTTTGGAAACCTCATCGGCAAACCGGTCGAGCGTCCCCTCGTCCATCTTCTCGTGAATGCCTTTATCCGCGAGAACCCAGACTTTCCTTTCGAGAAGGGAGAGAAAGAAAAGAACCCCCGTACTCTTCTTCGTCCTGTAGAGTCCCCTCTCAAAAAAAGCCCTTTCCGCCCTAAGCCTGACCGCTTCTTCTTTTCTCTTGGTTCCGAGAAAGAGCCTTTTCAAAGCTTCCACTTTTATAAAGAGGAACCAGCACGGGAAAAAGAATATGAAGCTCATGGGAATATAAAACCAGAGGGAGGAGTCGAAAAAGCGAACGGCCAGAATCAGCGACAAGAGGCTCCCGAGAAGGACACTGCCGAGGACCTCTGCCTCAATGTAGTGATCGCTGTGGTCGACGACCATGACGACGATTTCTCCAATCGTCTTGGATTCGACATCTTGGGTGGTAGCCTTCAACTTCTCTTTCTCTTCTGCAGTAAAGAATCTTTCCGATTTCGGATGTCCTCTCATTACCAGCCCCCTGAAGCTCCTCCGCCACCGAATGAGCCGCCTCCACCACTGAAACCGCCCCCACCGCCAAAGCCGCCCCCTCCGGAGAAGAAACCACCCCCGCCCGGTCCATAGAAAAACCCACCGCCACGATGATGACGATTGCCATCCTTTTGAGAACCTCCTGAAGAGAAGAGGCCGGGCAAAAAGAAACCCCCGCCAAATCCAACAATGGCTAAAAGAATCATAAGTGGGATGCCAACGGGGACAAGAGCGAGAAGGACGAATGCGGGAAGCCCAATGGCCCCAACGACCCCACCGAGAACACGGGAAAGACTCCCTAAGATAAGCGTGAAGATCCCAAAAAATAGAAAAATGCTCAGGAATGGGGGGAAGCCTCTTTGCCTTTGGCGAACCGGCCTTGGCCCGGCTTTGAACTCACCCCGTGTCGCGGCGATCATCGAAGAAACGCCGGCAATAAATCCTCCGTCGAAATCGCCCTGCTGGAACCTCGGCTTGATAACCAGATCAATAATCCTTCCCGCCGCGAGGTCCGTCAACCTACCTTCGAGGCCGTAACCCACTTCGATCCTGATCTTTCTTTCCTGTTTGGAGACGATGAGGATGGCCCCGTTGTCTTTCCCTTTTTGCCCGATCTTCCATGCCTCGGCCACTTTGATGCCGAATTTCTCAAGATCGTCTCCTTCGAGAGACGGGACGGTCAGAATAACGATCTGGGTTGAATCCGACTGCTCAAAGGCCCTCAGCCCTTCTTCAATCTTCGACTTCGCAGGAGGACTGATCATCCCCGCATAATCGTTGACATAGCCCTGGAGCTTTGGAACGTCAAGTCCGTAAGCAGTGAACGGCAGACATAAGAGCAACAGAATAAGAAAGAGGAAAATTTTTTTCATATCAAACTTTGCAGCAATCTCGGTATTCTTAACATGGTTAATCATGAAAAGCCTTCTTTTGTCCACCCCCACCCTCGCCCTCCCCCGCCACAAGGGGGAGGGTAAAGTTAGGGACATTTAGAACTTTACCTGGGGGGCTTTTTCAGCCCCGGGCTCGGCCTTAAAAGGCTCTTTCAGGGTCAGATGGAGCAAAAGGCTATTGGTTAAACTGTTCGGGAATATCCGGATGGAGGTGTTGAAGACCTGGACCGCCTCGTTGTACCGGGTCCTTGCGACATTGATCCTGTTCTCCGTCCCTTCCAGCTGGTGCTGAAGGTCCAGAAAGTTCTGGTTTGCCTTGAGATCGGGATAACGCTCAACCACAACCATGAGCCGGGAAAGGGCGCTGGTCATCCCGGCCTGGGCTTCCTGGAATTGTGAGAAGGCCTTGGGATCATTGATCATGTCTTTGGAAATCTGCATTGAACCCACTTTGGCTCTTGCCTCTGTCACAGCCGTAAGGGTTTCTCTTTCATGTTTGGCATAGCCCTTGACTACCTCAACGAGATTGGGGACGAGGTCATTCCTTCTCTGATAGGCCGATTCAACATCTCCCCATGCGGCCTTGACCGCCTCCTCATTTTTCTGCATCGTGTTATAGCCACAGCCGGAAAGGGCAACGACGATGAAAACACACAGAACCAACGTGACCCATAGCGATCCTTTTCTCATCTTTTTCCTCCTGCTCAGCCCGTCAGAAATGATACCCGCTCGGTTTCGAGCCGTTCGATCCTGCGCTTCGGGGGACTCACGGCCCTGAGTATGCCATGTCTTCCAGGACAGTATCATAATGTAACTAGAATTTTGTTTCAAGTCCGGGTTTATGGCAGAGGATTTCGCCGGGGACCCACTCCCTTTGCAATCCGGGTGTCCCGTGATTATCTTAGATTGTAGAAAGGAGGACAAAGGGATGGCCTATCACAACAAATTATATAAGCAGTTGAGCTGCAGGGATTTTGGGGCGGATTGCGATTTTACGGTCCGGGCCAAGACCGAAGAAGAGGTTTTGGAATATGGGTATGACCATAGCTGCAGGGCCCACGCTAAATGCGGAAGTTCGCCCAAAACCGATGAGAGAATGAGGTCTCTCATTACCAACGTCTGGGTTTAGAGTTCTTCTGCTGAATTCATACGATCAGATCTCGGTCGGGGCTACGGCATTGAGTAGCTTCGGAGGCAGGAGTTGGCCGTTTTCAATCTTTTTTGACCGGCTTCATCCACGCGGCAAGGCTTCCCTCTTCAAGAATCTATCATAGCTTTTCAACGCTATTCATCCCCCCTGAAGCTGTGAAAAATTAGTCCTCTTTTGTCCTCGGCCCTTTCTGGATGGCTCTCTTTCCGAACTTTAGAAAGCGCAACATCATAGGCGCGCAACCATTCAGCAGTAGCCGTAAAAACCTCTCAAAAACAGCTTGACAAATCTTTTCTGACGGTTTATATTAATTAGCGTAATCTGATTAATCAGTCAAATGTAAACATACTGATATCTTGTTAGGAGGTGAGAAAAATGGTCAAGAAGTCTGGACAATCTTCCTGTGCCGGATCCACCTGTGAGACCATGTCCTGCTGTAAGGTCGAGGCATTAATCAGTGTAGACGAGCGGGGGCAGATGGTGCTTCCCAAGGAGATAAGAGACCAGGCCAATATCCGCGCGGGTGATAAATTGGCCCTTGTCAGTTGGAAAAAAGATGGAAGAGTATGCTGCTTTACCCTGATCAAGGCCGAGGAATTCGGGGACATGGTGAAAGGGCTTCTCGGTCCTATGATGAAAGAAGTCATGGCGAGTGATGCTGCCAAATAACCTTGGAGGTGAGTGAGATGAGGGAAGATGAAACAAGAAAAATCGTAAGAGAGAACTATGCCAAGATTGCCAAACAAAAAAGTTCCTGCTGTGCTCCTGTGACCTCGTGCTGCGGGGGGACTGACCGCGCACAGGAGATCAGTAAGAAGATGGGGTATACGGAAGAAGAACTGGGGACCGTTCCGGAAGGAGCAAATCTTGGGCTGGGATGCGGTAATCCGGTCGCCCTTGCCTCTTTGCAGGAGGGCGAGACGGTACTTGACCTTGGCGCAGGAGCAGGCTTCGATTGCTTTCTTGCCGCCGGCAGGGTGGGTGATAGGGGGAAGATCATCGGCGTGGATATGACGCCGGAAATGGTCGAGAAAGCCAGGGACAATGCGAGGAAGGGCAATTATACGAACGTAGAATTCAGGCTCGGCGAGATCGAAAACCTGCCGGTGGGCGACAATTGCGTTGATGCCGTCATCTCAAACTGCGTGATCAACCTTTCTCCAGACAAAAAGAGGGTATTCGTCGAAACATTCAGAGTACTGAAACCGGGGGGCAGGCTGATGATCTCGGATATTGTCCTGTTGAAGGCGCTTCCGGACTTCATAAAAAATTCGATCCAGGCCTATGTCGGTTGTATGGCCGGAGCCATGCTAAAGGACGAATACTTGAAGGCCGTAGGGGAGGCAGGGTTTCAGGATGTCAAAATAATTGACGAAACTGCTTTTCCTGCGAAGCTTATGGTCAGTGATCCGATTGCGAAAGAGATTATCAAAAAATTGGAAATGGAGCCAAAGAAAGTGGGGGAAATCGCCAGCACGGTGATGAGCATAAAAGTTTATGGGATGAAACCTGCCTCCATATAGATGATCCTTCTTGCCATGGCAGATTCGAATGATTACCTTAAAGGTGAAGATGAAAGGAGGCAGTGCCATGGCTGACACAAAAGGAGAAATGGAATTAGGGTGCAAAGACTTCAAACAGAGCTGCGATTTTACTGTGCGGGCAAAGTCGGAGGGAGAAATTTTGGATAAGTGCCGGATACATGCCTGCAGTGCTCACGGGAAATGCGACGATTCTGCCGAAACGAGGGAAAAAGTCCGGTCGCGCATCAGGGAAGTCCTGTGACGGGCATTCTGTTGAAGGAAATGGTTACTTAGTATATAAAAAAATTAAGGATTTTCGGAACCCGCAATTCTTATCAGAGGACTGAAAGGCTAAAACTTTCAGAGGTTATGATAGGAAAACCAGAAGGCAAAAGCTTTCTGGCAAAGCGGGCTTCGAAAAAAAGAGACCCAGCCCAAAGGTTGGGTTTTTTTGTTGGCAGAAAAATCGAAGCTTATGTATCCAAATTTCTATCAGGATTACGGTATTGAATCGCTTCAGAGCGACCTTCCGGGGTCAAGGAAACAGCCTAAAGGAATTTGGGACTGGGGCTGAAAACAACTTCGGAAAGGCCGGCTTTCACTGATACGATGCAAAGTTTTAACGATACCTTTTTCAATTTTCGCTTGCTTGATCAGGGGAGATATGATATCATTGATATAGAATATATCATTTGGAGGTTCATCGATGGTTTCACAGATACTGATCCGGGTGGACAAAGAACTAAAGGATAAATTTCGGCGATTAAGCAGAGCGGAGCAGAAGTCCGTCAACGGAAAGGTGCGGGAGCTCATGGAGGAGTACGTAAAAGATCACAGCATGGAGGCCGCCATGAGAAGCCTATGGGATGAGATCGGGCAGTCGTTGAAAAAGAAGGGATATAAGGCAACGGATGTCAAAAAAATAATTAAAGAGGTTCGTTCAGGCCGATGAGGGTGGTCATCGATACGACTGTCTTCGTCTCATCCTTTTTTGGAGGTGTTCCGCGACAGGTCGTTGGCCATTGGTTTTCCGGCGAACTCATTTTGTGCGTTTCTAGACCGATCCTTAAGGAGTATTTCGATGTCCTGAGCCGCTTTCAATTTGATCGGGAGGTTTTTTTGGGGAGACTTATCACTGCCTTTGAGAGGGGGCCGAATGTCCTCTTCGTAAATAACCCAAAGGAGCAGAATTGGGTAAAGGATGATCCGGCAGATAACAAATTTATAGCCTGCGCCATTTCGCTTCATGCCGAATACATCGTGTCCGGTGATAGACACTTAAGAAGAGCGGGTAAGGTTGGGGATGTGAAGATTGTTCGTCCCCGTGAAATGCTGGGTTTGATCGAAGCTGGATAGTCCCAGGTGTCAAAGCGGGCTTCGAAAAAAGAGAGGGACCCAACCAAAAGGTTGGGTTTTTTTGTGGAAATTTCCTGCATGCGTAGCCGCTTATCCGATGCTGCCAGCCCGCCGGTTACAAAACGACTGCTCTGCCGTCGGTTTTCATGGTGGGAAAGAGGTCCTTATAGAAGTGCCAGAAGATACCCAAAGATTTTATTTGAGGGCATTAAGGACATTTTGTGCTATAATAACTTGAATAACGGGGAGGTAAACGATTAATGAAAGCAATAGATATGGCTCCCATCATGAAAAAGTATCCGGGCTATTTTGTAGCGTTGAGTTATGACAGGAAAAAGGTCTTGGGCAAGGGGCGCACTCCTGAAGAGGCACTCAAGGAGGCAAATAGAAAAGGGTATAAAGATCCCATATTGACAAGAATTCCTTATGAAAACCGGAGTTACCTGTTGTGAGGGAGATCAGGTTTCCATATTTAAGGTATATTGTAACTCCTCCTGCTCAGAAGCGTGCAAAGTATGTTTATCGTCCTGTCATACCCATAAAATTGTTCCTTGAGAAAAAAGTAATTACGTTCGATGGATTAATCGATTCTGGGGCAGATGAGTCCACATTTCCGGGTTGGATCGCTAAGGCTTTAGGCCACAATGTTTATAAAGGAAAACAAAAGATCTTTTCAGGAATAGGCGGGTCCGTGTTGGCCTATTTACATAAAACACATCTGAAATTAAACGGGATTGAATTTATTACGGATGTGTATTATTCCCACGAGTGGGATGATATGCCATTTGGGCTTTTAGGACAGGCGGGTTTCTTCTCAAAATTTGAGGTTTATTTCAACTACAAAGAGAAAGAAATATTATTGAGAAATCGATCTTAGGTTTATAACAGATGGATAAGAACGATCAGTGCGGGAATTTCTAACGGGGTTGCGTGACCTTTAATACGTCTTCTGTCAAAAAATCCTGCATTCATGGGCCTCGTTTACTGAAAGTTGAACGGCAGGTCTAACTCACAAATGCAGAATGCGGCTGGGACAAAATCTTAGCAAGCCCCTTGCGTGATTCACCTAGAATCAACAATGAACGAACAAGCAAATCGAGCGAAACAGAAGGATCTCCTGCTTCCATTTTCGCCACCCTCGACTGACTGGACTTCAGGAGACGAGCAAGTTGCTCTTGAGTGAGGCTCTTATCCTTCCGATGTTCCTGAAGATTCTTACTCAATGCAAGTTTCATCTCAATATAGGCGGATTCTTCAGGTGAGAGCTGCAGGAACTCTGCAGCAGAACCCACCTTCCACCCTTTTAATTTAAGTCGTTTCTTCTTTGCACTCTTCATATGCTTCCTCCTGCGTTAGGTATCATAGAAGCCCGGCTTTCTTTAATTAGGCAGCATCTTTGAAAGTGCGATACGGCTGTATTAAGACTTCTGCGGGAATACCGAGTCCTTTATGGAGATTGCGGATCATCTCCATGGTCAGGGGTCTTTTTTTGTTCAGAACCTCCGATACCCTGGCGCGGCTACCGACGTAACGTTCAAGATCGCGCCTGGTAAGCCCCCTGGTCTCGGCGTAATACAAGATCGCCTCAATGGGATCGGGCAATGGAATACGGAAGTGTTTTTCCTCATAGGCTTCGACAAGCGTTGTCAATACCTCCAGCCGGTCTCCTTCCCGTGTTCCAGGTGCAGCATCAAAGATGCGCTCTATTTCTTTAAGAGCCGCATTATAATCTGCCTCTGTTTTTATGGGTTTGATTCTCATGGTGAATCCCTCCGATTAAATTCAATCATAGTACGATCCCATGGTGGGAGCAAACATTTTTTCTGAAGCCAGGAAAGAGTGTAGACCAGACACCCAGTTTCCCTCTGAGCGGTGTGAAAGTCTATGTGGCAGGAGCCAGTGCGGCTGATTCCAATACATTTCGAGCGATACAAACGTTCTGGACTCGTTATTTTGCCGAGAGCGGGGCGGATTCCTCACCCTATCGGTACGGACATTCCCTTCTCAATTTTGAAAATGGATCCTAAATGAACCGAGTTCTCATATGAAACACGGTCATCAGCCCTGGAACGTATAAAATTCTTCCCAAGCACTTCTCTTATCTTTTGGGGGTGATATCTTCAATTCGATTTACCCTGCCAAGAATAATGTCCTACCGGAATTTCTAACGGGGCTTGCGTAACCTTAATACATCCTCCGTAAAAATTCCTGCATTCATGGACGGCCCTCATTTACAGAAAGGGGATTCTGGGGGTGGGGAGGATTTGGAAGAAAAAATTTTCCACTTGACAGACAATGAATATTGACTTATAGTTAGACTAATTCATAGCAGGGTGTTTCGCCCTGCCGCTCTTTGAAAACCGAATTCGAGGATCAGGAAGACGCTCACCCCCCAGACGTGGGAAATAATACTCACGTTTTTTCTTTTGAAAAGGACCACTTCCCTGTAGGTGTTCCTATCCCAATGGAAAAAGCCCCGACCCATCGGGAATGCTTTGCCGGGGGATTAAGTCTTCTGATATGGTTCATGAGTGTCACAATAGGAGAACCTAACCCTTTGGTTCAAATATTTGTGAATCCTGTGACCTGTCGACTTCCGAAAGAACCAAAATTTCGGACGTCACTGAGGAGACACATTTAAGATTTCAAGAGCGATCAGGATGAACCATACAGAGTGATGAATTTATCTATGTTTTTTTGGCAAAGAGAGCTTAAACGCTCAATTAACGAATTGGGGAGTCGTTCGGGGAGACTCCCAGCCGCCCTCAACAAGAAGAGGGTAATCAAGGAGCAAAGGAGGTGAGCAGCCTGGAACAGCGTCAGCCAAGGGGTGATTTTAGCAGAAAGGAGGTGATTGGTAGTGAAGAACAAAGAGATAACCTCGAAGTCGGAGCTTAGAAGATCGGTCTTAGAAATGATCAGAGCCGCAAGGCATCTTATCGGTCTGAAAAAGAACGATCCTTTAAGGGCGGGGATTTATAAGATTACCCGTCAGCGGTTAAATCGAATAGAGAACCAACTTTGGAAATCGCAATCTAAGGAAGCGGTTGACAGGATTGCGCACGAAGTTGCTCAACTGATCGGCAATCTTACCAAGTCCCTAATTCGTTATCTATTACCACCCTATACGCAGTGGGCTTCACCCCATTCACAATAGGGTGTGGATATATAAAAGAAGGGAGTGGATATACACGATGAATATTGGATCAACTTTGAAGCTTTTAAGGGTTGCTTCGAATCTAAAACAAGCTTCTTTGGCAAAAGACCTCGACGTTACAGCAAATTATCTTTCCTTGCTTGAAAACGGTAGGAAGGAACCTAGCCTTACTTTTTTGAAGAAGTTTTCTCAGAGATTTAATGTTCCTTTAGGCTATTTCCTATGGATTGCCTTGGAAGATGTAAGTTTACCCGCAGAGTTGGACCTGAAAGATAAAATGGATAGACTTCTGGTGAATATTTTGAACCAAAAGAAAACGGATGCTCTAATCTCACAAAATGAAAAGTCCTAAGCCTAAACATAAATTTGGAACAATCTTTGATTTGGTCCGGCACTTGGGTGTCAACGAGAGCTTTTTATGTGAAGTGCTAGATGAACTTAATTCGGACGACACAAAGCTTTATCGATCCTGGGAGGAGCCAAAGAGGTCGGGAGGAACCAGGCCTATCGATGCCCCAAGAGAAAAACTGAAATCAATCCAAGAGCGCATAAATGATAGAATACTTCAACGGACTCGAATTCACGAAACTGCGATCGGAGGAGTTCGTGGTAAAAAGTTGAAAGATAATTTAAGAATTCACATCGGAAAGCCAATGTTGGCTAATTTTGATCTGGAAAACTTCTTCTCGAATGTTACGTCTAAGCAGGTTTACAGGACATTTTGTGCCATCGGAGCGGCTCCTGATGTCGCCAAAGTCTTGACGCGCCTTACGACTTTCAAAGGGCGACTTCCGCAGGGTACCCCTACCAGCCCAATGCTGGCTAACCTCGCCGCAGGGTACGGAGGACGGTCTTGCTTAGATGGGAGGATCGATGGTCTATGCAAAAGGCATGGATCACGCAGTGGGAGATGGATCGATGACATATCAATATCTGGTCCCAGGTATCTGCAAAAATTAAAGCCCACAGTTGAAAGGATAATAGACCAGTCAGGTTTTAAGCCAAACAGTAAAGGAGGTTTTGCTTCGGATAAGGAACGACAGGTGGTTACCCGGCATCTTGTAAATGCGAAACCCAATATAAGAAAAGACGAAAGAAGAAGATTAAGAGCCATGCTTCATAAGTGCAGGACCAAAGGGCCAGAAATGTTCGCCGATAAGAGCCGCCTTAGGGGGAAGATCGCCCACGTCCAGTCTGTAAATCCGGAACTTGGAGCCAAGTTTTTGGAAGATTTCAATTCAATCCAGTGGCCATGACAAATAGTTAGTAACCTTAATTCTCATATCGTTTCACAAGAATATTTGTTGCATGGAACCTATTCTTTCTTTTTCTTCGGACTTACTGCCAAATGGCAAAATGACTATAAGAAAATTTCTGAATCTCTTTTTCTCCGACTCTTTTGGGTAAACCCTTGGCTCTCGCAAAAGCATGAATTAAGAAATTGTAATCCGATTTTCTACCTTCACAGTAGGCTTTTACATGGGTCAGCGTATTTTCTAAAGAGGATGGTACTTACCAAGAACCCCCCAATTTCCTCCATTAATATCCGAATGATTCCAACCAAGTAAAAACCAAAAACTTTCTGATCCATTCTTCCCTCATTAGCAAATCACACTACTCCAACGTGCCAATGTTTCTGAGAATTCGATTTCATCTGAATATATGTTATGCTTCTACGAGCATCTAACGAAAGGCCTCTTAAAAGCATAGAGAGAGGGGGACCCAAGAAAAAGAAATGGCTGAAACAGTTGATGAAATCACCATAGACTGGATGGACGAAAAGGGGCAGCAACTGGTAAGGCAGCTTAAGAAAGAAATCCTCACCAGTGGAGCGTGGTCGACGATCATGTTCTTGTATCAGGAGTTTGACAAGAGGGCGGGCGATTGGGGACCCAAAAAGGTCAGGGTAGTTCGCTACCAGAAGCGGGGAGGAAAGTACGTTCCCCAGTCGAAATTTAATGTTTCCTCAGCCAAACAGGCAAGACAGATCATAGAGAGCTTACAAAACTGGCTACCTGAGATGGATAACCAAGGCAGTGCTGAAGATTTTAACGGCAACAGTAATGTCAAACCCTGACCTTATTTCCTATTAAAAAACATCACGATATTTGAATTCTGCCTTATCGTAAGTCTTAAATGCTGGATTTTGGGACGGCTCTCATATTGGCGATATTATACTTGACATACCCAAGAAAGGGGAATACAATAACCATAGCATTAAGTTAATAAACCTTTGGGATATCATGAACTCATTTAAAGTAAGAAAGCTGATTATAATAATAGAAGATTTAATAAATCTTCAAAACGAGTGTCAAGAGAATCTCAAATTTTCCCAAACACCACAAAATGCTCTGGTATCGGGCGGTTTGGATACATCTTCTGCATTTGTGGAGCATGTATTGCACTTTCTCGAAGAGGCTAAATCATTATGTGATGAATTGGAATTTACTTCTGCTGGTCAGAAAATTAATTTAATTCTAATTCATCTACAACATGGAAATCCACAGATAGATATGTCTTCACTTGCTGCCCATTTGCAGAACGTGAAAGATGTTATAATGAGCGCATGTTGGAACATTCAATTTATACGGATAGATTCAAACTTGTCAAATTATGTAGATAACGATTCTCTATTTGGAGAAGTAGTTCTAAGACAGTTCCCTGGAGCCTCAGAAGACATAAAAAGTGCTGGTAATTGTCTTGCGATAGAGTTACCAACAGCGACAGTATTTCATTTAATGCGTGTTTCTGAACACGGGTTGAGGCAGCTTGCAAAAAAACTGCATGTGAAAGTTACAGACAATAAAAAATTATGTCCATTGGAATATACTGAATGGGATAAGATTATAATAGCAATCAAGCATAAAATTGACGATAAAAGAAGTGGACTACCCAAGGGACCACGGCGACAAGCTCAGATTGAATTGTATTCTGAGGCTGCTGATCATTGCACCTTTATAAAAGATATTTGGCGAAACAGTGTTTCTCACACAAGAAGACCATATACTCAAACTGAGGCCATTTCTGTCTTTGAGCGAATTCGTGACTTTATGCAGTTCTTAGCTAAAGTGTTAAACAAACAATAAGGAGATGCGACCATGAGACAATCAATTATTTCAGCTTCCTATTTTCACAATGAAGAGGCAGCTTATTCTTTTATAGAAGCAAAAGTATGGCCTCAAGGACCAGTGTGCCCTCATTGTGGTAGTAAAGAACGAATCAGTAAAATGAACGGTAAAAGTACACGGATAGGTCTTTATAAGTGCTACGTATGCCGCAAACCATTTACGGTTAAGGTTGGAACCATCTTTGAGGATAGTCATATCCCTATGCGTTTTTGGCTTCAAGCAATTTATCTTCTGTGTGCCTCAAAGAAGGGGATTAGTGCAAATCAGCTTCACCGGACTTTAGGTGTTACACTGAAAACCGCATGGTTTATGGGGCACCGCATCCGTGAAGCAATGCGTGAAGGTGAGTTAGTACCTTTCGGAATGAATGGAAACACCGTTGAAGTGGATGAAACTTTTATCGGTAAAGAAGAAAACATTCCAATGAGGCGGGGATATGCTCATAAATGCAAGGTTCTTTCTCTCCTTGATCGTGAATTAGGGAAAACCAGAAGCATGGTTGTCGATAATGTCACCGCTTCCGAATTGGTGCCGATTCTCAAAGAAAACATTGCCCGTGAAGCTCAGATAATGACCGATGATGCAGGGCAATATAGATATCTCTATCAAGACTTTTTAAAACATGGTACTGTTCACCATAGCAAGAAAGAATATGTCAGTCTTGAAAATCCGGACATTCATACTAATACTGTTGAGGGATATTTTTCTATCTTCAAACGTGGTATGAAAGGAATATATCAGCATTGCAAAAAACAGCACCTTCATAGATACCTTGCGGAGTTCGATTTCAGATATAATAAGAGATCGGCCAAGGATGTGAATGATATTGGTCGAGTAAATAAAGTATTTGAGGGAGTAGTTGGTAGAAGATTAACTTATGAAACGACTCATTAAAAAACCGCTGCGGTAAAAAATGATAGGAGGTATTATATGCAAATCCTACTGTGGGTGATTATAGCCCTTGTTGTAGTAGGTTTTCAAATGGTTTATCGTCGTCTTAACAACATACAGATGACCCTCAATTTGATCAAGGCGGAACTTAAAATTCCCGAAGATATGTTTCCCATAAAGCGATAGGGGAAGAAAGGAGAAAAATGGGAAGAAGAAAAAAGGCAGAACCCCAGGATAAGAAGCAGTCTGCTAAATTCATATCAGCAGCTAAGAAGATCAAAGATGATAATGACAAAGAGAAGTTTGAGAAGGCATTTCATCAAATCATTAAGGCAAAGCGACCTTCAGTTAAAAAGATAGGAAAAAGCAGTAAACTGAACTCATTCTGAGTATCTAAAAATCTGGAAAATTCACTTCTCGGCGAATTCTTACTCTTGCAGAAGCTTGTTTATTCTGATTTTTCGTAAGATTGGAATAAGCTGAAAAAAATGAATTAAGAGCAGTAGTAAAGTTAGCATCAAATTCCCTACGACACGATGGGCAAGCATTTGGTATTCTAAAGTCTTTAGGGTTCCTCTAAAAATTAGCTAAATTTACTATCAACACTCTACCAATCTAGCAACCAGTATGTTACGGTCACCAAAAACGAGGCAGGAGGAAAACAGATGATGCAGACCGGTTTGTTGGATTGGCAG
>Ga0208821_1000124_pt1 | contig 65234 bp, 70 predicted proteins | sample June2015DPH_20_5_FD_184720 | JGI IMG/M metagenome (GOLD analysis project Ga0208821, IMG submission 184720) | Peatland microbial communities from SPRUCE experiment site at the Marcell Experimental Forest, Minnesota, USA - June2015DPH_20_40... | ecosystem: Environmental > Terrestrial > Soil >...
GTCACTATTCACTAAGGGCGCTTGTGTTGCTCCGCCCGCTTCCGATGAAGTCTGGGACGTGTCTGTTGCGGCGCGGGGCAGCGGAATCGCGGGCTTATCGGAACTGGTGTGCCACAGAATGAGTAAACCCACTGCAGCGGCGACAGCAACAAAGACAATGGTGCCCACGCGGAGTCCGGCTCGCGATTTGGGCGGCGCCGATCTAGCCTTAACCCGACTCTGGGTCGGTCGCACATCGTTGGCCTCAGGCGGCGTCTGGACAGCCGTGCTTCTGGCACCCAAGATGGGGAGCACAGAGCTGCATTTGGTGCATCTGATGCACCTCCCAACATGGATTGCGTCAGCGTGGTAGACCTCACCGCACTGCGGACATGTAACCTCGATCATGTTCGCGACGCTCCCGCGCAAGCGACGGAATAATATCCTATTTTGGGATAGTGAGGCTCGGCTGGCCATAATCCAGCCGTCTTGAAGGATGCCACCTACCGTCATCGTTACGCGCAATTCCTTGGGAGACTAAGGCAAGCCAGGGTAGAGGCTGGGCTGACCCAGGTCGATGTTGCAAAAAAGCTTGACCGCCCGCAGTCATTCGTCTCGAAGATTGAATCAGGCGAGCGACGGGTAGACGTAGTGGAGTTAAGCGCCCTGGCAAGAGTCTATCGAAGGCCGTTGGACTTCTTCCTGAGCTAGCGAGTCGGCCTAAAACCCGAGTGCGACGATGAATCGCTCCGTTGAGTGCAGCGTACTCACGTTTTGGTCCCGACCGCCTGCGGATGGATGCACTGGCATTCGAACCGCCAAATCCGAGATCCCGGGAATGAAAAGACCGAGCCCAAAACTTCGCTAGACAATTTTGGGCAAGCCTGCAAAGGCCCGCTGCGCGGTACCTTTGCTCACGCCTAGCTCGGCCTGGATTTGCGACCACGAGTCCCCACGAACGCGAAGGGTGGCAATCCGTGAAGCGTCCACAATCACCCGCGGTCTCCCCAGTCGTCTTCCCTTGGCGCGTGCGTTCCGTATTCCGGCGCAGACCCGCTCCTGGATCAATGCCCGTTCGAACTCGGCCATGGCTCCAATGATCTGAAACATCAGCCGGCCCGAAGGCGTACTCAAGTCCAGGTTGTCCCTCAGGCTGACGAAGGCTACTCCAAGTGCTGCGAGTTCGGCCAGCGAGTTGACCAGGTGCTTCAGGGACCTCCCAAAGCGGTCGATCTTCCAGACCAAGATTGCGTCAAACCGCCTACGGCAAGCATCTGACATCATCCGATTCAGCGCGGGCCGGGACTCCTTGCAGCCTGACACACCCTGATCTGTGAATTCCTCAACGACCTGCCAGCCGCGGCGCCCCGCGTATTCCCGGAGTTCGGCGAGCTGCATTTCAGGATCTTGATTGTTGAGGGTGCTGACTCGAGCGTAGAGTGCCACCCGAGCGATTGCGGCTGGGCTTTCTTGAGGGAATGAAGCGGTGGTGGTACGTTGCTGTCTAGCCATTGTTGCCTCCTGTTTAGGCGACTGTGGTTAGCGTCGTGCCGGTGTTACTAGCACCGGTACGACGCGCGTTGTCTTGCTAGCGGGCTGTACTCATTCTCCGTACTTCTTTGATCCAAAAATGTATCCGAGGATGGCGGTGAAGGCAGGCAGGATTGTTGACGCAACTACCAACTGGAACAACTGCGTCGCCCGTTCAACTTGCGCCTTCGCCATCTGTTGATAGACATCCGCGGATGCCTTATATGTGTCCACCCTCAGTGATCACTTCAAAAGCGGCCAACAGTTATCACTTCAAAACCGGCCAACGGAAGTGGCGTCCGGGAGACAATGCCTACCGATCGGTGGCCGTCCTCCTAAGGAACTTTATTGCGGCGACAAGTTCGGGAACTTCGGGTTGGTGCTTCCTCGCAGCAATTTGAGCGAAGAAACGCTCTATCCTCTCCGACTCAGCGCAAACGTCGGTGGGTTCCGAGTTCGCAGCAGAAGCACTTCCGACGGACCGTCTCAGTGCGCTCCGTCCCTCTGAGAAACTACTGCCGAAATCTCTGCCCGCACGCGCACGGATGGCTTGGCAGTAGACAATTCCATCTCGCAAGCCGTTCTCGATCCGCTCGCTCCAAGCGGATGGATCGCCCGACAAATCGGCAAGAGCCGTGACGGCCCTGCCAGCAAGAACAGAGAGGTAGAGGTCGTTTCGGGGTATCGTAGCCGCCGCCATAAGAACCGCCTTTCACAGCCGAGCCTGGTTTGGCTCAAAAAAGAGACGCCGAATCTTATATCGGGATTGCTCGAATTTCCAGTACAGAGATCACATCCCTTTAGCCCTATAGATTCAATGCCTACCCAACATCATGTATGTAACGCCAACCGCACACAATATCTACCTATTGCGAATAATACATCCTGTGTTCATATTGTCAATAGGTTACGGTGTGCAACTTATTGATACAATGTAAGTTATGTAAACTATTTACATAGCTAATAATACATATATAATGTACATAATGTTATCAATTGGAAGTGAGCCTGCGACGTTATGACTGACCCCGAAGGGCGATGCGTGCTTAGCCTCCAAAAGTTTCCGAGAGAGCTGAAGAAAAGGCTCAAAATGAAGGCGGCAGAGCGTGAAATCGATTTGCAAGAGCTGTGTGTAAAGTACTTGGAGGCGGGTCTCGCCAAGGACGAGCCAAGAACATCAACTTCAGCCAACAAAAAATAGGGCTTTGCTTGGACGGAGTTTTCTTCGGCCGCTGAACTTGACTTGCCCATTATCCACTGCCTCACTTCCCTTCAGCATCCTAACGGCCCGGTCTTGCAGCGTCCAATACTCAATCGGAGTCCTCCCCTTTTTTCCCCGTCGGTCCCGGGATCCGCACCCTCATCCCCACCCGAGCGACCGCTGCACCGCCCGCATATTCGGATCCACCCACCGTGATCCACTACGCTTCCGCTCTTCCGGCTTGCCCACCGGCCGGCATTGATGTCCAGAGCAGCTCCACTGACATCTTGTTGCTTGGATCGCCATTGCGCCACTTTCGAGATATGGTTCTCGTCATGCAACAAGAGCAACACCCGCGCCTGGCGGTACGTCATGTCGCCCTTCCGGAATAAGAAAAAAGGGCGCAATTCGCTCGCGCCTCTGAGCTCGTCTCCGTGTCACAAGCGCCAGCAGCAGCTTGTCCGCGGATAATCAGGAGACGATCGGGAAGCGCTTTGAGCGTGATCATGCGGCACTGTTGCCGCTGCCGGCAACTTGGCTGGAAGGTCTCCGATGCAGGTTGCGAAATTCGTAGGGCGGCAGCACGTTGCTGTGTACTCTGGCATGTACTCCATGGCGAGAGTGTGCCCAGCAACCACAGTATTTTGTATGCCATAGCAGCTCTTTTCACCTTCTGCATCGGAAAGTAAAGTAGCATCCAGCACCGTCCGACGAATTTCGCGATGCGGTTCGACGCCCGGACGGAAACGGTCGGTTTTCAGGATTGGTTTTTTGAAACCTTGAAACCTTGAAACCTGTTTTTTCTCAGTTCCTGGGAAGGGCTGTGGCCACGCCTGCTCTGTCCGCATCGCGGTCGACGATTGCCTGAAACTTCCGCAGCACGTCTTCGGGAAGAGGTGGCTTCTGATACTTGCTCACCAGTTCGTCGACTAGGGTACGGGCTCGCGTGGAGACGTCGCTCGGTGGCTCCGAGCCTCGCGCGCTGCGATCAATGACAGGGGACGGGAGATACTGCTCCAGTCGAAAAAGCGCGCGCGTTTCCTTCAGCTTGAGAAATTCTCCAGAGAGCCCGGTTTGCGCGAACATGGCGGTGGCCAGGCTTTCCCTACGAACGTCGTCGCCGCGGACTTCTTCGCCGCGGACTTCAATGCCCCGTGCCAGCCGCTGCGCCGAGGCGATCCACTCGGCATCGATGACCAGCTTTTCGACGCTGAAACAAGCGAGAGATTCGAGCATACCTGCTCCCGAGATCATGTTGATGCCCGCGAGCGCTCCCAGCATCGCGGAGCGGCCACTCTCCGCGCCGGCCTGGGCATCCACAAACTTCGAATCGGTCGCGACCAGGTAGCCGTGTGTCGGCAGGCCCAGATGCTTGCCGACTTCGGCGCACGCCATGTTCAGCATGGCAGTTTCCACCGCGCCCATGGGCGCGCCTCCGGTACGCATGTCGAAGATGGCAGGAGCGCCGCCCCAGACTACGGGTGAGCCGGGTCCAGCGAGTTGATGCAGCGCGATGCCAGCCAGCACTTCGGCAGCATGCTGCGTCACGGAACCCGCCAGCGTCACGGGAGCGGTACCGCCGGCCAGTGGCATGGCGACGATTTCCGCGGGCACACCGGCGCGGGCCAGATCGAGCAGGTTGTGCGATCCGAACTCCGACCAGTTCAACGGCGGCGAGGGACACACATCGAAAACTGCCCGTGGTTGTTGGCGCAACTTGTCTGGACTGCCGCTGTCGGCCGCAAGCAAGTCGATCATTCCCTGCAGTCCGGCCGCGGAGAACGATCCGGTCACCACCGGCTTGTCAGAATGCTGCAGGACTACGAGCAGGCGGTAGAGATCGCCGATAGCGCTGGGCGCATCGTTGCACACGACGGCAGTCGATTGCGCGGCGAACTGCGGCAGCGTCTCCGTGACTTGGACGATGCGCACCAGGTCGCGAGTCTCGGACGGCCGCGCTTCCAGCGTGTCGGGATCAAGCATCTGCACGCAGCAGGACCCGGGATCGAAATGCACGTCGTCGCCGCCGTAATGAACGGCCTTCTCTCCTTGGCGGTTGTAGAGGTAGAAGTCCCGCGGGGCCGATGCCAGGCACTGTCGCACCAGCGACTCAGGGATACGCGCCACTCCGTCGCTGGCCGCAACTCCGACCTCAACTCCCGCCGAACGCAATAGCTCGACCACCGCCGAGCCCACGCGAACTCCAGGACTCATCAGCAGTTCGAATGCTTCGCGCAGAATGCGCCCGATGAGTTCAGCACTAAGCAGTTGAATGCTGGGTCTCATGCCAGGGCGGTTCCTTTGCCCATCAGATTCTTCGCCAGTTCCAGGGCATCGATGGCATTCCGGGAGAAGCCGTCGGCGCCGATTTCAGCAGCCCACTTCGAGGTGACCGCGGCGCCGCCAATGATCGCTTTCACCCGTGGCCGCAAACCATTCCGATCAAGCGCTTCGATGACAGCTTTCTGTCCGGCCATGGTCGTCGTCAGCAAAGCGGAGACGCCGACGATGTCGGCATCGACTTCCTTGGCCTTGGCAACGAACTGCTCGGGAGTCACGCTCGTACCCAGATCAAATATCTGGAATCCGCTGGCGGAAAGGATGGTGGCAACCAGGTTCTTGCCAATGTCGTGAATATCGCCTCGGGCGGTGCCGAGGACGATCTTGCCCAGAGCCTCACGCCGCGAGCCGCGCTTCAGCATCTCCGGTTCAAGGATCTTGATGGCGGCCTTCATCGCCTCGGCAGACATGAGCAGATCGGGCAGGAACATTTCGCCGCAGCCGAATTGATCGCCGGCGAACGCGATCCCCACCGCAAATCCCTGGTTCACCGCTTCGAGCGGATCGACGCCGTTGGCCAGCGCCTGCTGCGCCAATTCCGTGGCCATATCAGGCGCGCCGTCGATGATGCTTTGGCGCATCGCTCGGAAGAGTTGATCCAACACAGAACCTCCCGCCAAGATCAGCCTTGGAATCAGGCCGGCCAAAACCACGATTGTACTCCGGCGGGAAGTTACAACACTGTGACCCGCGGCACATCCCCAAGTATTTCCGAAGTGGCTCCCGTGGATATCCTCCCCCGTCTAAACGTGCGATGATGGTTCGACTTTCGAAAGGAGCCTTTCCCCATGGCTAACCCAGCCCCCCAGAGTTTTTCCAATCACACGCGTTATGATCCGCTCTTCCACTTTTTCATCCTGCCCGTATTCGCCATCACGCTGATCGCGACCATCGTCCATCTCGTCAGAAGGCCAGGCTTGCATTCGGCATGGCTGGTCGTCGTCATGATCGCTGCGATAGTCGCCATCTTCAAAATCCGCCTTTATGCCCTCAAGGTACAGGACCGCGTCATCCGGCTGGAAGAAAGATTGCGCCTCGCGTCCTTACTGGACGCCGCCCTTCGTCCCCGCATCGCAGAATTCACCGAATCGCAACTGATCGCACTGCGCTTCGCGTCCGATGCCGAACTCCCCGCGCTCGCCGCAAGAGCCCTGAACGAAAAGCTCTCCGCCCCCCACATCAAGAAATCAATCCAGCAGTGGCGTCCCGACTATTGGAGAGCGTGAACTAACGCCTGAACTAACGTAGGGACCAACACATGAACTCACGTAGGGACGGCCGCCCGCGCCGGGGTCCCCAGACCGCGCGCTTTTCGCGGGCTGGGGTGGTCGGCCGTCCAGCGATAGCGAATAGTCGGTTTGCCATCCACTGACCACTGCCCACTAACCGCTGACCACTGTTTCACGCCTTCAAATACCAAGGCACATTAATAATATTGATCCGCTCATCCCCACCCATCAGCAGCAGCGCCGTCAATATCTCTCCGCGCTGATTATGCAGAAAATAGTGATACCAGTGCCGCTCCACCATCGAAGAAATTACCACCGCAATCGTCCGCTCCGCATTCTCCTTCTCCACCTTCAATACGTAATCCACAATCGGATGAATCACCAGCCGAAACGGCGACGCCAATGTCACCAGCGTCGGCTGCCGCGTCCCCGCCGGCTGCTCTGCCGCGTTCAACCACGACGGCCGGTTCTCATCCGCCTCGCACGTCACATGCACCGCCCGCACATCCGGAGACAGTGTCATCGCAAACCGCAGCGCCTTCTCCGTCGCCGTATTCCATCTCTCCACCGGAACAATCACAATCGGCGGCGCCAGCTCGCGCGCATCCGGAACCACCCCGCCGGTCAGCGCCGTTTCCTCCGCCACCCGTTCATAATGAAGCCGCACCCGCCCCATAAACACCAACGCCGCCGGCAACAACAGCACCACCACCCACGCCCCCGCGGCAAACTTCGCCACCACTATCACCATCGCCGTAATCCCCGTAGCCAAAGCCCCCAGCCCGTTGACCAGGATGCTCCGCCAAGCTCCCGCCCCCGAAGCCGTCCGCCGCCAATGCCCCACCATCCCCGCCTGCGACAAAGTGAACGCCAGAAATGCCCCCACCGCAAACAAAGGAATCAACCGGTCCGTCACTCCCTGAAACAGAATCAGCAACAGCCCCGCAAGAATCGCCAGCGCCCAGATCCCCTCCGAGTACACCAGCCGCCGTCCCCGCGTCGCTAGCGAATGCGGAAGATAATCATCCCGAGCCACCACCCGGCACAGCCGCGGAAAATCCGCAAACGAAGTGTTTGCCGACAAACACAACACCAGCAGCACCGAGAACATAGTCAGATCGTAAAAAATTCCTCTCCCCGCAACCGCCGCCGTCAACATTGACAACACGCTCTGATACCCCGCCTGCCCCGGATCCGTAGCCACAATTCCGTAGTACCGCACCAGCAGCGCAATTCCCCCTACTAGCACCATCAGAATCGCGATGATCGCCGTCAACGTAGCCCGAGCCGCCGGAACCACCGGCTCCCGAAACGCCTGCACTCCGTTGCTGACCGCCTCCACGCCCGTCAATGCCGTGCACCCGCTGGCAAACGCCTTCAGCAGGATCCACAACCCCACCGCCTGCAAAGCCGCCGGCGCCTGTCCCGCCGCCGCCACCACCGCTACCGGATGTCCCCCCGACGCCACCACCTTATACAGCCCAATCACGATCACCACTCCGAGCGTCCCCACAAACAAATAAGTAGGAGCCACAAACGCCGACCCCGCCTCCTTCACTCCCCGTAGATTGACCATCGTCAATATAACCAGCACCCCAAGACACAGAGCCAAAGTGTGCGGCTGCAACCAAGGCACCGCCGACACCAGCGCTCCGATCCCCGCCGATATTCCCACCGCCACATTCAGCAGGTAATCGATCATCAAAGCCGCGCCCGCCAGCACTCCCGCCCCACTCCCCAGGTTCTCCCGAGCAACCGTGTAAGATCCCCCGCCCATCGGATAAGCCGCAATCGTCTGCCGATAACTGAAAAACACAATCACCAGCAGCCCAATGATCGCCGCCGTCAACGGCACAATGTACCGGACGCCCAGCAATCCCAAAGGCAGCAAAATAGTCAAAGCCGCCTCCGGCCCGTAAGCCGCCGAACTCAAGGCATCCAGCCCAAACGTAGGAATCCCCTGATTAGGCGAAATCCGCTGCCCTGCATCCTCAGAAGAAGCCAACGGCCGTCCAAACAAAACATCAATCCATCCCATATCCCCTCACAGAGCACCCCAACAAAGTCAGCCCCAGCGACAATAACAAAACCAAAGCCATCAAGCGACCGCTGCCGGTTGCTAGTACCCACCCAAATCCCTAAGGAAAATTGTCATCCTGAGCGGAGTCGAAGAGCCTGCCCTTGAGCGAAGCCGAAGGGACCCCCAACTCATCGTCCTCATTCTGCGCAGCCGCAGGGAGTGCTCACGATGAATCAGCAAGTTCACGCCGTTTTCGCGGATAAATCTAAGACCCCATCCAGCAATCGCCAAGTCCAAACAGCAACCACATCCCACTTGTTACTCCCCAGGTTCCTCCCCCGCGGTGAGCCGCTAGGATGCGCCCAAGCCGCGAAGCGGCGCAAGAATACAGCCCACAGCGAAGCACTGGGTAAGAAGCAGGAAACACCTAAGCCCCAGCGGGGCAAACAAACGCAATCGCCCCACCCAGCGAAACCCAAGAAACATAATCGTGATCGCTAGCCTTAGTAGCCACCAGATAAGTCACCTCATCCAGAATCATTCCGCTACCAATCCCCAGAGCCCCCAACGCCAAAAACGCCACCACCCTGTTGCGCGCCCCAAAAGCCAGAATGAACTCCGCAGGAAGTTCCATCAGGACTCCAACAAACAAATGATGAACCAGATATCCGCGGATAGACATGCTGAACCCGCACCAGGTGGAGATAAAGCCGAAGACACAAAACCGTCCCCAGCATCGGCACCAAGATCAGCAGCAGCGTCTGCTTAGGAGTCGGCCTGGACACTGGATCGGGCATTGGGCGCTCGAATCCTAAACTATGCGAAACCCAGTCTTACCGCAAAACAAAACCGTAATGAGCTGAAAATCTTACCCCTGGCCAGGGAGAATCAGCAGAGTAACAAGTGGGATAAGCTGGCCATTTGGCGCAGCACGGATTGCCGGATAAGCCCAAGATTACTCGCGAAAGCATCCCGGGCTCGCCAATCTTCCGATCCAGCGTCTCCCGGAACTTACTCCTTCTGCGTGGGTGCAACGGGGTTTAGGTGTGGACCAGGTTGGCCGAGTGCTTGCTCGACCCAGTCGGTGTGTTCCCGCTCCATCGCCACAAATTCTTCGCAGAGGGCTTTCAGCTCCGGATCGGGTGTAGTTTTAGCGACCCGGGCGTAGTAGTTGACCGCACCTTGCTCTGCTGCAAGAGCCATCTCAAATGCCATTCGTCGTGCCGCGAGCGCATCTCCTGCCTCGACGGCGGCCAAGATGTCGGCAACGGCGAGGCGCGGCACCTCGATGAAGTCCCAAATGTCCTCTTCGGTTATGTCCGCGTGAACCGCTCCGAAGCGCTCAAAGTAACGCTCCGTTAGAAGAATGCCATGCTGCCGTTCCTCGTTTGCCAGGTCGTAGAAGGCAGACGGGATCTGTGGTGAGTCGGGGCAACATTTGGAGAACACCTCGCCCAGCCGCTGATAGATATGGGCGTTCCGTTCCTCGATGACAATGGCGATGCGCAGCGCTTCTTGGGGACTGAGCGAGGTAAAATTTCGTTTCACGGCCGTATGGCGAGGCTCTTTTTGGCTGGGAAACATCGGACGCCCTGCCTTCATCTTCGACAGAGTCCATATAACACAACACGCGGCGCGAATCAACCCAATCTGCTTACCAGTCGGTAGTGGCTCAGTTTGAATTTCAGCGGATGTCGAAGGGGTAAGCTTAGCCCAGCGTTTCAGCGCTGGGAAACGTGGGATAAAGATTTCAAGTTTCGTAGGGACGACCCAGTTCTCACTTTGTGTGCGCGCCGCCGTGGAGCGTGAGCCGCCACGATGTGCCCAAGCCGCGAAGCGGCCCGGGTGGCCGGCCCACCCGCCCGGACTCCTTCATACGAAACCGCGCTGGATTTCGAGTTAGACTCTTCCTTGATGACACCACACGATATTCACGACTTCGTCACCGACTCGCAACGCCGAATCGAGGCGGAGTACACGAGAATACAAAAGCGAGCGACAGAAGATCCCGGCACCGCTGGAGATCAGGGCCAGGAGAACTGGGCGTCGCTGCTGCGGTCTTGGCTGCCCTCCTACTTCAAGATCGTAACCAAGGGCCGCATCTTGACAGACTCTGGCTACGCCAGTCCACAGGTCGATGTACTGGTTCTCATGCCGTCGTACCCAAGCATACTTCTTGACAAGAAGCTGTACCTAGCCGGTGGCGTGGCCGCAGCCTTCGAGTGCAAGACCACTTTGAAGGCAGAGCACGTGAACAAGGCTGTAGAGACCAGTGCCTCGCTTCGGAAGAATCTACCGAAACGAGAAGGTAGCCCTTATCGGGAATTGAATTCGACGATCATTTACGGGCTATTGGCTCCTCCCACAGTTGGAAGGGAGACAAATCGACCCCTGTTGAAAATGTTGGAGCCAGCCTCTGGACCGCAGACGAGCAGTTTGTGAGTCACCCCATCGAATGCATCGATCTTCTTTGCGTTTCGGACTTGGCTACGTGGACCGTTCAGAAGATGACCTTTCTCAGCCCAAGACCTCCCTCCTATACCGAGACAATGGCGGCGCTCTACGGCCCAAATGGTTCTGCTGTAACCGCATACGTGTGCCACGCAATCGGACAGGAACGCCAGGCCGACTTCTTTTCACCGCTGGGGCTCCTTTTATCCCACCTTTACTCCCAACTCGCATGGACGTTCGTAGACATGCGAAACCTGGAAGAATACTTCCGCAAGGTCAACTTGTGCGGAAGCGGCGCCGGCAGAACGCGCCGCTGGGATATCTCGATTTATTCCCCGCAAATTCGCGAACGCGTTTGCAACGGAATGCTTTCTAATGGCGTGTCATTTGACGAGTGGTCCCTCGGCTTTTGACGGAAAAAAGGCTGGGTTCCCGCTCTTGACGTTTCGCGCGGTTTCGAAGCGAACGCGCCTTTTGACCTCAGTTTCTCAGCGTCCTCTGTGTACTCCGCGGTTCCAGCTCTGGATCTCGCAAAGACCAGCAACACCGCTGCATCTAACTTCTGCCGTCCGCCGTCACTTCCCCTTCAACATCCGCACCACCCGGTCAAAATCCTCCAGCGTCCCATACTCGATCACAATCTTGCCTCTTCCCTTCCTATCCCGGATCCGCACCTTCATCCCTAGAACAGTCTCCAGCGACCGCTGCGCCGCCTTCACATTCGGGTCCACCCACCTGGCTCCGCCTCCCTTGTTCGGCTCGCGCAGCCCGATTGGCGTGCTCACCCCCAGCACCAGATCCTCCAGCCTCGCCACCGACATCTTCTCCTCAATCGCCCTTTGCGCGAACTTCCAGATCTGGATGTTATCTCGTAGTCGCAACAGCGTCCGCGCGTGGCTATACGTCAACCTTCGCTTCTGCAGCGCCCCGATCACGCCTTCCGGCAGCGTCAGCAGCCGCATGTAATTCGACACCGTCTCCCGCGACACGCCCACCCGCGCGCCAATCTCCTCCTGCGTAAGCTTGAATTCCGTGCTCAGGTTCGCGAATGCCTCCGCCTGGTCCAGGCAGTCCAGGTCCTGCCGCTGCAGGTTCTCCACCAGCGTCATCTCCGCCGCCTGCTGCTCCGAAACCCGCTTCACAATCACCGGGATCGTAGTCTGTCCCGCCATCCTAGACGCCCGCAACCGCCGCTCGCCCAAAATCAGGATGAACCGCCCCTCCGTCCCCGGACGCACCACGATCGGCTGCAACACTCCCTGTACTCTGATCGAATCCGCCAGTTCCTCGAGTAGCTCCTCGTCGAACTCCTTCCGCGTCTGGTGCGGATTGTGGTCGATCTGATCAATCGCCAGCCGAAACGCCGTCTCCCCATCCGCAGTCCGCCCCGAAGCCACCGCCTGCAACTCGTCAAGAGTCCCCGCCAAGCCATCCCCCTCCAATGCTTCTGGTGGAGCGACGGGCGTCCCCGCCCGTCCACCGTCATCAAGCGTAGCGACAGCCGCCCCCGGCTGTCCCCCCTCAGAAGAAGAAAGAGAGGAAGAAGAAAGAGAGGAAGAAGAAGGGGACGAAGAAGAAGGGGACGAAGAAGAAGCGGGTGCCCCATCCTTCCGCGCACTTTGCGGAAGGGTGGGCGCCGCCGGCACCGTCACCACCCGTGGCCCCGGCAACAGAGACTCCAGTCCCCGCCCCAAAGCCCGCCGCTTCTCCGTCAGCTTCTCGTGAACCTTCTCCGTCCCAGTCTTACCGGACGTCTTATCAACCGCCGCCGCATTCGATGTTCCCTGCATCTGTCTCTCCCCGTTCCGTCTTATTGCGTCCTTCTGACGTCATACTTCAGCGGTCTTCAGTCCGCCCCCGTGATCCCCCGTGGTTTTCTGACGTTTGACACCTTGCCAATCTGCAATCATATCGATTAACATAAATATTTACGTCAGTCAATCTAAGCCGCTTCCCCCGGCCCGCTAGCCACGCCCGCCTGCCGGTCTAGGATCTCCTTCGCCAGCCGTATGTAGCTCTCCGCCCCACGCGACCGCACGTCATATAGCAGCGCGGGCAGCCCGTGGCTAGGAGCCTCCGCCAGCCGTATGTTCCGTGGGATCGTCGTCGTGCACAGCTTCTCTCCAAAGTACTTCTTCAGCTCCTCCGCCACCTGCTGCGCCAGGTTCGTGCGCTCATCGAACATCGTGATCACCACGCCCTCAAGCGCCAGCGCAGGATTCAGCTCGACACGTATCCGCTCGATGGTGTCGAGCAACTCCGACACACCCTCGAGCGCAAAGTACTCCGCCTGCATCGGGATCAACACACCATCCGCGGCGACCAGCGCGTTCAACGTAAGCAGATCGAGCGCCGGCGGACAGTCCAGCACGATGAACTGAAAACGCTCGACCAAACTTGCGAGCGCATCACGCAGACGATGCTCGCGCCGCTCCGCCCCCACCAGTTCGATGTTGGCGCCGATCAAATTCTTGTGCGATGGAATCAGCCATAGCTGCTCGAGTTCAGTGAGCTGTAACGCTTCCTCAGCGGAGGCCACACCCATGATCACGTCGTAGATGCTGATGCGCTCCGGATCTTTCACCAAGCCCAGACCGCTGGTCGAGTTCGACTGCGGGTCGCAGTCCACCAACAGCGTATTGACCTCGGCAGCGGCGAGTGAGGCGGCAAGGTTGATGGCGGTCGTAGTCTTGCCGACGCCACCCTTCTGGTTGGCAACTGCGATGACACGTCCCATGATTTTATTTTCTGTGTCTTGCGCGTCAGAATATGCGAACGCGTTTGCGAAATCAATGCCAGATTTTTGTGCAATCGCGACGAGTGTTTCACGTGAAACATTTGGTGCGTTTCCGGAACTGTCTCGTGCGATGTGTTTCACGTGAAACACATCGTCAGTTTGTGGCGGAACTCGTGGGGTTGAGTGCTTGCAAAACTTGAGAAGTGTTTCACGTGGAACACTAATTCTGATATTGTCTCATAATGAGATTATGCCGTAAATGTACCACTTTTACTTAAATTATCGCTTTATAATTGGCGGCGTAGACCACTTTTGCCGGTAATTGTTACTATGTATTTCCTACTTTAGGCCTTGTATCCAATTAGTAATACCCTTGAACGTGACTTTGGGACATTCATTTGGGCTTGCCACCTCAGTTTGGTCAGGGTCAACACTTGGGAGACCTGGGGGGTGGTTATTAGTAAGGCTACGGTTCCTTTTGGGGCCAGGAAAGTTACGGCTTGGGGGAGGATGGCGTCGAAGTGTTCTACGGCTCGGAGGGTTACGATGTCGGCTTGGGGGAAGTCGGGGCGGGCGGCTAGGACTTCGGCTCGGTCGGTGATTACATTGATGTTGGTCAATGTAAGTGCGCGGGCCACTTCGCGGAGGAAGGCGGCCTTCTTGTGATTTGATTCGATCAGCGTCAGGTGGATGTGCGGGGCCCAGAGCTTCAGGGGAAGGGCGGGGAATCCGGCGCCGGAGCCGATATCGAGGACGCGCGGGGGATGGAGTGGCGCGGTGAGAACTCCCTGCGGCAGCCTCGACGCGAGGCAAGAAGCAGGTCCTTCGCTTCGCTCAGGATGACAGGGTTTTGAGGAAGCTGGGAAGAGGTGGCGAGCGAGGAAAAAGGACTCGCCGAAGTGGCGGGTTACGATTTCTTCTGGATGGCGGACGGCGGTCAGGTTGATGCGGGCATTCCAGCGGAGTAATAGATCGATGTATGTCGATATTTGATCGAGCTGGGATGAGGGAAGAGATTGTTCGAGGAAAGGTTCGAGGAGGGCGGCGATGCGGGCGGTGTCCATGGAGAACAGTGGTCGGAGGCAGTGGGCAGTCGAAGCCCGACACCACCGCCCAGCCATTTTACCGTGATTCGTTTCCGCGATTCTTTCGCTTGTTCAGCCCAGCGGCGGGAGGGACCGAACGACTTTCATGTTCGAGGGCCCAGTCGGTGATGTTCGGGATGCGGGGGAGTTCGCGGCGGAGGTTGGCGGCGTAGCGCTCGCGGTACTCGGGGTGGTGCAGGACGGTGTCGATGTAGTGGAAGATGTCCCACTTGGTGCGTCGGCACGCGGACAGGAGTGTCCGCGCCACACGGGCTTTGCACGTGCGATACTGAAATTCATGGCGCTGCCGGATTTTTCGCCTCGGGTGGGGAACGATCCCAAGTCGGTGGTGATTCATTTGACGACGGGGACGGGGATGGAGATTGAGTGGAAGGATGGGCACCGGTCCGCCTACACGTTTGCGTTCTTGCGGGATGCTTGCCCGTGCGCGCTCTGCGAGGATGAGCGGGGGAAGTCGGGACGCAAGGCGGGCGAGGCGGCGAAGCTGGCGCCGGGCGCTTTGCCGATGTTCAAGCCGGCGGCGAAAGCACTGTCGGCGGAGGCAGTGGGCAAGTATGCGCTGAAGTTTGCGTGGAACGATCGACACGATCTGGGAATTTATTCGTGGTTCTATCTGCGGGAAGTTTGTCCTTGCGCGGAGTGCGCGGCGGCGCGGAAGTGATCGTGGGGGGTTGTCCTGCGAGCCCGGTTTCTGGAGGGATCCCTTTGGCAGACCTAAGCGGTTAAGTTTTGAGCGATCTTTGAATAATCCCTGGCAGCTTGTTGAAAAAACTATTTTGTCGTCAAGAGGCTGAAGGCTGCAAGGCTTGCAGTTTCCCCTCGACGGCTAGCCAAAAGCAGGTCCTTCGCTTCGCTCAGGATGACAATTCTTGGAAGGGTTTTCATCGGCACGCCTGAAGCCGCGTCCTTTCAAACCATTTCTATTTGTGCCGCGGATTCTATGGGACGCAACGCTAGGTGGCGATGGCGTCCAGGTACCGGGTCAGGAGTTGTTCTCCCTGACCTTCGAATTCCACGAACATGATGCCGTTGCCGAATTGGGGATGGCGGGTGACGACGAGTCCTCGGATGACGATGGGATAGCCGTCGAGCCAGAGGGTGGCTTGAAGGCGGATGCCGAGTGAGAGCTGCATGAGCAGCTGGATGTAGCAGCCGCCGCGACTGAGGTCGGTGGTTTCGATGCGCATGGGGATGTCGCTGCCTTCCTGGCGGATTTCGATTTGGACCTGGACGGTATAGCGAGGATGGTGGCGGCGATCGGGTTCGGTTACAGCGGGGGCAGGGGGCTGGGCGTCGGGCGAATTCATGGATCGGCTCCGGGGCTAGTTGCTTGCAGGGCTCCTAGGCTGATTATCGGCATTGAGGCTGGGCGAGTCTAGGGCGGGCGTCACAGAGAAGCGGTTACGGATAGGAGCGTCCTCGGCGGGCGGGGAGTGGCCTCGGGGACCACGGTTCCCCTCGCAACCAAGGTCTTCGTAAGCAAGCTCCCAGGAACGCGCGCTACAGTATAATCTTCGCCTTGAACGAAACGGCATGACTGACACGAACCAGACTACTGAAACGGTGGCGACTGAAGCGCCGGCGCCGGCGCAAACCGGGATGGATATTGGCGACATTCTCAAGATCCTGCCCCATCGCTATCCATTTCTCTTGATCGACCGGGTGATCGAACTGGTGCGGATGAAGAGCATTGTCGCGTTGAAAAATGTGACTATCACCGAGCCTTTTTTTCAGGGACACTTTCCCGACAAGCCGATCATGCCGGGCGTGTTGATTGTGGAAGCTATCGCGCAGGCGGGCGGGTTGCTGCTGCTGACGGAGGTTCCGAACCGGGACGAAATGCTGATGGTGTTCACGGGGATCGAGAAGGCACGATTCCGGCGTCCGGTGGTGCCGGGAGATCAGTTGCGGATTGAAGTGGTGGTGCGGGCCTGGCGGACCACGGCGGCTCGTCTGGAGGGCAAGGCGTATGTGGACGGGAAGGTAGCTTGCGAGGCTACGGTGACTTGCCGGCTGGTGCCGCGGAACGTCGGCGCGGGAGCACCCGAGGCGGCGGGGGATTTGTAATTTCCAATTTGTAATTTGAGCGGCGACTCCCAGTTTCAATACAAATTACAAATTACAAATTACCAGATTACAAATGTCCATTCATCCTACGGCGATCGTCGATCCGAAAAGCAAGATACATCCGTCGTGCAAGATAGGGCCTTATTGCGTGATCGGGCCCGAGGTGGAGCTTGGCGAGGGCTGCCGTCTGGGTTCGCACGTTGTGATTGAAGGGCCGACGAAAATTGGCGTGGACAATAGCTTCTTCCCTTTCACTTCGATTGGCATGGCGCCGCAGGATATCGGCTATGCGGGCGAACCGACTCGGCTGGAGATCGGCGACCATAACAAAATTCGCGAGTTTGTCACCATCAACCGCGGCACGGTGAAGGGCGGGGGATGCACCAGAGTCGGCGACTACAACCTGATCATGGCCTATACGCACATTGCGCACGATTGCCAGATTGGGAGTCATATCATCATGGCGAACGCGGCTACGCTCGGCGGGCACGTAACCGTGGGAGACTGGGCAACGGTCGGGGCGCTTTGTCCGGTGCACCATTTCGTGCGGATTGGGACGCATGCCTTTATCGGCGGGGGCACAACCATAACGCGGGATGTGCTGCCATTTTCGAAGACGTCCGCCGAGCGCGGGACGCACGCCTATGGATTGAATGCCGTGGGTTTGGAGCGGCGGGGATTCGCCAAAGAACGGATTCGGAAAATTCATCATGCGTATCGTGTGCTGCTGGCGTCGAAGCTGAATACGTCGCAAGCACTGGAGAAGCTGAAAGCAGAGTCGGATTGCGGGGAAGATGTGGAAATGCTGATTCGATTTATTGAGGCGTCGGAAAGAGGAGTCATTAAGTAGTGGGCAGTGGCGAAAAACTCGGCCTGATTGCAGGTAATGGGACGTTTCCTTTCCTGGTGCTGGACGCGGCGCGGGCGCAGGGGTACGAGGTCGTTGTCGCCGCCATCAAAGAAGAGACTTTTCCAGAGATCGAGTCGAAGGGCGCCGCTGCCGTTCACTGGTTTTCTCTGGGCGAGCTGTCAAAGCTCATCGACACTTTTAAAGCCGAGGGCGTCACCCGCGCCGTGATGGCGGGTCAGGTGAAGCACAAGCAGATTTTTTCCGCCATCAAGCCGGACTGGCGGCTGGCGAAGCTGCTGCTGTCGCTCGGCACGCGCAATACGGACTCGCTGCTGGGCGCAGTGGCAAAGGTTCTGGCGGATGAGGGCATCGTGCTCGAGAACTCGACCGCGCTGCTGGAACCGCTGCTGGCGAAAACGGGCGTGCTCAGCAAGCGGGCTCCGAGCGGTCAGGAACGCAAGAACATCGAATACGGACGCGCGGTGGGGCGGCGGCTGGCGGAGTACGACATTGGACAAACGGTGGTGATCGCGGAAGCGGCGTGCGTGACGGTCGAGGCGATGGAAGGCACGGATGCGACGATCGAGCGGGCGGGGCAGTTGATGCGGTCGATGGAGGGCGAGGCTTCGACGCTGAGCCGCGCGCTGACGGTGGTGAAGATCGCAAAGCCGGGCCAGGATCTGCGCTTCGACGTTCCGGTGATTGGCGTGAAGACGATTGAGACGATGGCGCGCGCGGGGGCGAGTTGTCTGGCGGTGGACGCAGGGCGATGTCTGCTGCTGGAGGGCGAGGCGACGACGCGGGCAGCGGATGAGGCGGGGATCGCGGTGTGCGCGGAATAGACAGCCGGGGGCGGCTGTCGCTACGTGGTTCTTGGTTTTGCGCTTTCCTATCGGGGTCTGGAACTGCGACAATAGCGCGTTATTTCTTGGTTCTGGAGCACTCATCTGACCCAGGAATTCCCGATCAATGTTGCGGTGATTGGCGTGGGCGCCTTCGGGCGCAATCACGCTCGCGTCTATCAGCAACTGCAGCAGGCGGGCAGCGTGCGGCTGGTGGGGGTGGTCGATCCGGATACGGCGCGGGCCGACGCGGTTGCGCGCGAGTTTGGCTGCAAATCGTTCGGATCGGTCGAGCAGATGCTGATGACGCACAGCGAGGTGCAGGCGGCATCGGTTGCCGTGCCGACGGTTCTGCATCTGGGCGTGGCGCGCGCCCTGATGGAAGCTGGGGTTGACGTGCTGATCGAAAAGCCGGTGGCCGCGACGCTCGGCGAGGCCGACGAACTGCTTCGCTTGGCGTTGGAGCACAAGCGGGTGGCGCAGGTTGGGCATCTGGAGCGCTTCAATCCGGCGGTGCGGGCTACGCTGCCGCTGATCAAGCGACCGATGTTTTTTGAAGTGCACCGGCTGAGCGTGTTCTCTCCGCGGGCGCTGGATGTGGACGTGGTGCTGGACCTGATGATCCACGATCTCGATGTTGTGCTGACGTTCGTGAAGTCGGGGGTGAAGGAAATACGGGCGGTGGGGCTGCCGATTCTTTCGGGCAAGGTGGATATTGCGAATGTGCGCATCGAGTTTGAATCGGGTTGCGTGGCCAACTTTACGGCGAGCCGGGTTTCGACGGAGCGCGTGCGCAAGCTGCGTTTCTTTCAGGCGGGGCAATACATTTCGATCGATTATGGACGGCAGGATGTGCTGGTGTTCTCGGTCGGAAGTGCGGTTGGCAATGCGGTTGGCAATGCGGTTGGAAGCCCGGCGGGAATGGCGGGCGAGCCGAGCGTGAATCCGCAGATCCAAATGGCGAAGCCGCCGATCACGGCGGAAGAGCCGCTGCTGGCGGAGATCAAGGCATTCCTGCAGTCGGTGCGGGACCGGTCGCGTCCGGTGGTTTCACTGGAGGATGGGCGGAGAGCGCTGGAGCTTGGCTTGGCGATTTTGGCGGAGATTGGGCGGCACGCGGGGCGGATCGGGCTGGGGAGAAGTTAGAGAGTTGCTGTGACCATAGGCAACTGCCGGGCTTCGCCCGGCTAGGACGGGCTAGGGCGCCCGTCCCCACACGAGCGGGTTCCAGATAGCTATTGCTGAGGTGGCGGGCCCGGCTGGTCGCCAGCGTCGGGCGGGCCGTGGCGACGGTTTTGTCCCCATTGCCCACGATTGGCCTGCATTTCGTCCCACTTCTTCTGCTGGTTAGAGTCGAGGAGCGCGCGGATCTGCGTGTCGGTGTTCTTGCGGATGTCCATCATTTTGGTGCGGCGATCCTGCTGGGACAGAGAAGTGTCCTGGCGTAGGCTCTCCATCCGTGAGTGTTCGGACTGGAGGATGTCCTGCACTTTGGTTTGCTGATCGGAAGTGAGCTTGAGTTTCTTGGTTAGTTCCTGGGTGCGCTGGGCGGGATCGGGCGGGCCGTGGTGCCAGCCACCGTTGCCCTGCGCGGGTTGCTGATTGTTAGGCGGGCTATCGTTGGACGCTTGGGCCGCCGCGAAAGGCGCGGTGATCGAGATGAGGCCGGCCGCGAGAAGAACGAGAAGGCACTGCTTGAGCATGGAGATCTCCTTTTCAAAGCGATCTGTCTACATCTATGAATGGAATTATGAGCCGGAAGTTGCGCGAGGAACAGGATTCGGACAAATCTTTGCGTAACTTTACAAAGCGCAGGTTCGATTTGGGATCTATGGCGGTGACGCGCCTTGCGCGGACAGGCGCTGCTTAAGTTGGGCGGCAAATTGTTGAGTCTGCTCGTCGGAGAGCTGTAGCTGTCCGTCGAGGACCAGGCTCAACTGGCCGGCGCCGGCATCCTGGAATTGCGCTTTCTGGATGGTGGCGGACTCCTGCGCGGCGGGCGGGAGTGTGGCCTTGGTGTCTGTGCCCTTCTGCATGGCGGAGAGGAGCGATGCGGCGATTTGCTCGCGCAGCGTGACGCCGAGGTCACCGGAGCGGAGCAAGTCGCGGAGTAAGCCGTCGGCGTCGGCGCGGATAATTTCGGAGACGAGACCCAAGCCAGCGTTTTGTTCGACCGACGGAGTGAGCTTGACCTCGATGGTGCCCTCGCCGGCGGCCACTTCCATAGGGCTTGCCTGGCCCGGCCTTTCCTGGGTCAGACCAGGCGGGCAGACCCAGCGCTCGAAGTGCAAGCTCGCCACCACGAGGATGGCGGGAGCCAGAGGGGTGAGCGTGGTTTGTTGAATCTCAATGCGCTCGCCGCAGTGGGGAGAGCGGGTGAGCGCGGAGCGCAGAATGCCGGTGATGTTGTGCTGCACGTCGGAGAGATCGGCAGTGAGCTTGAGACTGAAGAGGTTGTGGCCGTTTTCGGCAGAAGTCCGGGAGACGGCGCCCGAAGCTGGGATGGAGATGGGCTGACCGGCGATGTTGATCGAGCTCGTCACCTTGGGAAGGTTGAAGGCGAGGTCCTGGCCGCCAGAGGGGAGGAGGATGCTCATTTCTCTGCCGAGCGCGAGTTGCTCGCTTTGGAAACTGGCGAGCGCTTTGTCGAGACTGGCGGCGGAGTTGGCGATCTGTTCGCTCTCTGGTTTGGGGCTCTGGACGATTTGATCGAGCGTCTTTACTTGTTTGTCGAGGTCGGAATCCGCTTTTGCCAGTTTCTTGGCGATGTCCTTCAAACCGGATTTTTGTTTGGAAGAAAACGAGGCGAGAAAATTCTTGTTGCTGGCGCGAGCTTTTTCAATGGCCTGATCGAGGGTGGTTGCGCGATCGGACAGCGGAGAAGAAGCGGGGACTTTCTGCAGAAGTTCGCGAAAGGTTTTTAGCCGATCGCTGGCGGCCTGAGCGTCTTGTGCGACCGTGGCGAACGCGGCGCGCTGCTCAACGGTCGCTTGCACGGCCATGGCTTGGTGAAAGTCCTTGAGATCGTCCTTTTCGCTTACCCCTGCGGGACGGCCGGCACCGCCGCCGGTGCCAGTCGGCATGCCGTGTCCGCCGCCACCGCCGTGCTGGGCGAGCATGCTGCCGGGACTGATGAGCAGAGCGATTCCGACAATCAGCACAGCTACACCGGGCACAGAGATACGAAGTGCAGACGCGCGCAGTGCGGAAACACCCTGGGCAGATACGCCAGGACAGCGAGTTCCTTTTTGGAACATAGGCCAGATCTCCAAGAACATCTTACGGTTGGAACGAGACCGCAGGACTAACGGAGCAACAAAAAGTTCTGATGCCGCCGGATTGAAATTGGTGACCTGGTCTCTCTGCCCGGTGGGCCGGTTGCCCGGCCATTACTCAGGTACTCACTCGGCTTGCGAAAAAAATGCGACAATAGAATCGGCGGTCGCAACTCCATAGTTTACGTAACTTTACGAAGGAACTTTACGCGTAATCTTACGCAACCCAGGAGCCTGCCCGTGTCTCTAAGCATTGTAGTCTCTGCCTGATGCCGGTCACCCAAATTCCGTCTCGCGATCCGCTGACTCCTTCCGAGCAGCCGGAGCAGCGCGATTTGTTCGAAGCGCAGCACTGGGAAACGGCCTACCGCGGCTTCAATCCTGACGATGTTCCGCATCTTCTCATTCAGTTGCAGGACGATCTTTCGCGGGCGCGCAAGCGCGAAGCGATTTGGCTGTCGGTGATCCTGCACTTGTTTGTGGTCATTCTGTTGTGGAACAGCGAGAAGTTGATGGGGCTGTTGCCGCACCGGACGCTGGATCTGGCGATTCAGGCGAATGCAGACCAGTCGAAGGACGCGATGTTTCTGGAGTTGCCGCCTGACGCGCAGAAACTGATGCGGCGTCCCGATGCGAAAGTGATTTCGGATAAGGACCGCATCGCGACCAGCAAAGCGCCGCAGATCAATCGAGAAGAGTTGAGGAAGATACTGGAAAGCGCGCGTCCGGGACGGCCGGGCGAGAACGTGCAGCAGCCACCGGCGCAGGGCCAAGCAGCGCAGAACCAGCAGCCGCCAGCGCCGCAGGAGAATTCGGGATTCGCGCAGCCGCAGCCGAGCGATCAGACGGCGCAGTTGCGGATGCCTCCGCAGAACCGGCCGATGCCGGATTTTAATGCTCGCATGACGGCGGGCTCGATGATCGACCAAGCGGCCCAGGCTGCCGCCGCCAACCATGGGCGCTACGGTGGCTCTGGACAAGCGGGCGATTACGGGAGCCCGGGCAGGAGCGGGGCGAAGGCGCTGGATCAGGCGGAAATCCTGACCGACACGATGGGCGTGGATTTTGGGCCTTATCTGACTCGGATCGTGCAAATTGTGAAACAGAACTGGTATAACCTGATGCCGCCGTCGGTGTATCCGCCGATCTTGAAACAGGGCAAGCTTTCGATTGAATTCGTCATCCTGAAGGATGGCAAAGCGACCGACATGGCGGTTCGCACCTCGTCCGGCGACGTGGCGCTCGACCGGGCCGCGTGGGCGAGCATCACCGCATCCACCCCGTTCCCACCGCTGCCGAAAGAATTTCCCGGCAAAGTCCTCGGCCTGCGTTTCTATTATTTCTACAACCTCGAAATCAGAGACGTGAAGTAAGCTCGCGCAATCGGCCCTGATTTCCCGTAGAGACGCGGCACGCCCGTCTCTACTTAACATAATCGGGCGCTTCGCCCTTCGACCAGGGATCGTACGTTGCCACGAAATGCGCACGCTCCGGCCGGGTCGGATGATCGAAGAACCACACTTTGATAAACGTACTCGGGTCGGGATCGGCGATCGCGCTGGCTTCAGGTGCGCGAATGGGGTGAATTCGCTACCATAGGGATATTGTCAGTTCGATGCGCATCCGAATAAAAAAATGAAGATTCAACGAGTGTTGCCGCGCTCAGTTGTTTTGTCCACTCTAGGTCTGGTGTGTCTGGTTCTGCTCTGTCTGCCGGCTTTCGCGCAGGATGTGCCGGAGGCTCTCCGCCCGCCGAAGGGCGCTCAAGTCGCACTCGTCGTTTTCGAAGACTTGCAATGCCCCCAATGTGGCCGTGTGGCGCCGCTGCTGGCTCAGGCCTCACGGACCTATAAGATTCCCCTTGTACAGCACGATTTCCCGTTACCGGCGCACAACTGGTCGTTCGACGCTGCCGTGCTGGCGCGCTATTTCGACACGCATTCCAAGGAGATGGGGAATGCGTTCCGGGACACGGTGTTCGAGCACCAACTGGAGATCAATCCGCAGAATTTGCGGGGATTTGCGGAGAAGTTTGCCGCCGATCACAAAATTGGCTTGCCATTCGTGGTGGATCGGGAGGGCAAGCTGGCGGGGCTGGTGAGGGCAGACAAAGAGTTGGGTATGAGTCTGCACATCGAGCACACGCCGACGATCTGGGTGGTCAGCAACAAACGTACCGGTAAGCCCTACGTCGAGGTGACGGACACTAACCAGCTCTATGTGTTGATCGACGCCATCAAGAAGGAGTAGGGGCAGCTTCTAAACGCCGTCTCTACTCCGTCCACCTTCGGAACAGCAGGGCGCCGTTGGTGCCGCCGAAGCCGAACGAATTCGACATGGCGTATTCGAATTCCGTTTTGCGGGCGTGGTTGGGAACGAAATCCATGTTATCGGTCTCAGGGTCCTGATTCTCGAGGTTAATGGTCGGCGGCAGAACCTGATCGCGCAACGCCAGCACCGTCACTCCCGCCTCTAATCCGCCCGCTCCGCCCAGCAGATGGCCGGTCATGGACTTGGTGGAACTTACCGGGACTTTCTTTCCAAATAAATTTCGAATGGCGTGCGCCTCGAGCGTGTCGCCGATGGGCGTCGAGGTGCCGTGGGCGTTGAGGTAGCCGACGACGCTCGGATCGAGTTTCGCGTCGCGCAGCGCGTTGCGCATGACACGGAAACCGCCTTCGTGCTCGGGGGCGGGCTGCGTCATGTGATACGCGTCCGCACTCATGCCGTAGCCGACCAATTCCGCCAGGATGGGAGCGCCCCGGCGGCGGGCATGCTCGAGTTCTTCGAGAACCAGGATGCCGGCGCCTTCGCCCATCACGAAGCCGTCGCGGTCCTTGTCCCAGGGACGGCTGGCGCGATGCGGGTCGTCATTGCGGGTGGAAAGCGCGCGCATGGCGGCGAATCCGCCGACGCCCATGGGAGTAATGGCGGCCTCGGCGCCTCCGGCGATCATTACGTCGGCGTCATGGTGCTGGATGATGCGGAAGGAATCGCCGATGGAGTGGGCGCTGGTGGTGCAGGCCGTGGCCGTCGCTTCATTCGGGCCCTTGGCGCCGAACCTCATGGAAACGTGCCCGGCGGCGAGGTTGATGATGGCGGCAGGAATGAAGAAAGGCGAGATTTTGCGCGGTCCACCCTCGAGGAGCGCGGTATGCTCGCGCTCGATCACGTCGAATCCGCCGATGCCGGAGCCGATATGCACGCCGACGTTCTCGGCGTTTTCGGGCGTGATCTTGAGCTGCGACATCTTCATCGCTTCATCGGAGGCGGCGATCGCGAAGTGGATGAAGCGGCCCATCTTCTTCACTTCTTTTTTCTCGATGAAATTGAAGGGATCGAAGTTGCGGACCTCGGCTGCGATCTGACAGGCAAAGGCGGAGGCGTCGAACCCGGTAATGCGGTCGACGCCGCTCTTGCCCGCGAGCAGGGCCTGCCACACCGAGTCGGTGGTATTGCCCAGTGAGCAGATCAAGCCGATGCCGGTAATGACGACCCGCCGTTCCAAACTACTTGCCCGCCTTCGCGTGCTTGCCGATGTAGTCGACGGCATCCGACACGGTGCGAATCTTCTCCGCATCCTCGTCGGGGATTTCGATATCGAAGGCCTCTTCGAAGGCCATCACGAGCTCGACGGTGTCGAGCGAATCGGCGCCCAGGTCATCCACGAACGAAGCGCTGGGCGTGACCTCGCCCTCGTCCACACCCAACTGCTCGACGATAATCTGTTTCACTTTTTCATCAACGGCTGCCATGTTTATCCTCGTTTCCAAGTCTGGGAATCGCGGCCCGAGTTCCGGGCCGGCGTTTGCTGAATGACGACTGCGTGTTGCTCAATCGATCGAATGAAATCGAAACCAGTAGTCTAAAAGGGATCGGAAAAGTATGCAAAGGAAGTAAGGGAGGAAAACTGGTCTGCTTGAAGCTGATATGTGTGGAGATCACTACGGAATCCTAACTGGCGGCGGGGAGGGCGGTCAAACCTGGGCACGGCGAAATCCGGATTTCCCGAAGGATGGTTCGGATTCCGCTCTTGCTCATTTCGCCGCACTCATGTCACATTTGGACGTGAAAATCCTGAGCCTGCTTGTTGTTCTGGTGGCGCTCGAGCCTTCCGCGCTCGCCGGACACGGAACGCTTCTCGGCGAGGCTGGCCGTTAAATGCGCGCTGTCGTGCAGCGCGTGAGCCGTGCCAGAGTTACAGTCAACGGCGAGACCACGGGCGAGATCGGCCTCGGGCTGCTGGTGCTGCTCGGGGTGGGCGCGGGAGATACGCGCGCTGAGGCGGATTACCTTGCCGAGAAGACAATTGGTCTGCGCATTTTTGAAGATGCCGGCGGCAAGATGAATTTGTCCGTGGCGGAGGTTGGCGGCGCGCTGCTGGTGGTCTCGCAGTTCACTCTCTACGGAGACGCGCGCCGCGGCAAGCGGCCATCGTTCGACGCAGCCGCACCGCCCGAGCAGGCGCGCGAGCTCTACGAATATTTTGTGGAGAAAGTCCGCGCCGCCGGCCTGCGCTCGGAAACCGGACGCTTCCAGGAAACGATGCAAGTGGAACTGGTTAATGAAGGGCCGGTCACGATTCTGCTGGATTCGGCCAAAGGGTTCTGAAAGAGAGGCGATGAAGGGGCACGGTCCGAGGGCACTGCTGTTTAATCCAGCGACAACCGGTCACAGATTCGAGTGACGGTCGGTAGCAATTCCTCGACGGCTTCAGTCTTGGGTACGACAGCATCGACCAGCTTGCGGGTCTCTTCTGGGATCTCGCTGCCGGAAAACATGACTACGGGAGTTTCCGGTCTGATATGCCTCATCTCAAAAGCGAGCTGATGCCCATTCATTCCAAGCATTCGGTAATCGAGAAGCACCGCATCAAAGCGGAACATCGTCGCAAATCTCAGTCCTTGTTGCGCGGTCGTTGCTGTAACCACGATGTATCCCGATTTTTCGAACAGCGACCTCTCGTACTCCAGAATCGCCTGGCTATCATCGATACAGAGGAGAATTCTCTCTGGGCCTCGATACGCTCGACTCATTGGAACCTCCCAAAAAATGGGCAGCCCAACCTATGGGGTGATATAGGCATATCAATAAGGCCGAACTGCCCGGTCAGACCCTAAAGAAGGATCGACTCGTAATTCCTCACAGCTTGCGCAATAGTCTGCCAGAGCGCCTCAGCCGCGTCTGTTCAAGATTGCACACTTTTTCCCCTTGGCCCGTTAGACGGTCAAACGGTGGGTACGGCGACTGTCTTCGGATACGATAGAACTTCGAGGGCCGCAGAGCTTCTTAACGAAACGATTTTCACTGGAAACATCCGAACTAGGGCTGCATGTACCTTCCGTTTGACCGATTTACACAGCGCACGATAGACTGGATGAGTTTGCCTGTACTTGCGGACCCGTTCTGGGGCCGCGCCGCGTTTCCGGTCAGAAGCCGCAGCGGGAAAACAGCAAGCACAAGATGGTATCTGCCGAGCTGCGCTCGGCTTGGACGGGGCAAAGCCCCGTTCCCTACACGAGCATAAGGAGAGTTTATGTACGCGGTGATCCGCGCAGGTGGAAAGCAGTATCGGGTAGCTCCGGGCGACGTGATCCGGATGGAAACACAGGAAGACAAAGACGGCAAGGTCGAGTTCGGCGATGTGCTGGCGGTTTCGGCCGAGGCGGGCAGTGTTTTGCCTGCGGGGTCGGGAGCGCTCGTAACCGGCGAGGTCGTCGAGCAGGGACGCGGCAACAAGATCCTGGTCTTCCACTACAAGCGTAAGAAGCAATACAAGAAGCTGCGTGGACACCGCCAGGACTATACCGCGGTCCGCATCACCGAGATTGCTTTTGATGGGCAGTCGTTCAAAGCGCCTGAGCTTCCGAAAAAAGAGAAGAAGGTGAAGCCGGCGCACGAGGGCGGCGAAGAAGTGGAATCTTCGGCCCAGCCGGCAGAAACCGCGAAGAAGCAGGCGGCTCACAAAAAGCCGGCGGCGACGAAAGCCGCAGCGAAGAAGGCCGCAGCGAAGAAGAAGAAAAAGTAGCAGATCCTTCCCCCAAGCTCGGGGTCTGGATGACAATTTGTTTTGGGATTACGAGAAATTGGATTTACTGGCAACTGGCCAGTGGAAACCGGGAACTGATTTATGGCGCATAAAAAAGGACAAGGCACCTCACGAAACGGGCGGGACTCGAACGCGCAACGGCTTGGCTTTAAGGCTTTCGGCGGGCAACTGGTGCCCGGCGGCACCATCATCGTGCGGCAGCGCGGCACCCGGGTGAAGCCCGGACTGAACGTCGGACGCGGCAAAGACGACACTCTCTTCGCCAAGATCACGGGTCGCATCAAGTTCATCAACAAGGGATCGATGGGGAAGTTTGTGATGGTCGAGCCCGAGGCGATAGAAGCGAAGTAGATCGTCGATTCTATTGTAGAGACGGGGCTTGCCCCGTCTTCTTGGACACGGCGGGAGGCGCGGCAAGCCGTGTCTCTACGGGAAATCTACCAGCCTCGGCTTCGAGTCGAGGCTTTTTCGTTTTCGCAGACAAGAGCGTTCGCGCCACATAATCATGTTTATCGATGAAGCCAAGATTCGAGTGAAGGCCGGCGATGGCGGCAACGGCTGCATGGCGTTCCGGCGGGAGAAGTTCATTCCGCGCGGCGGGCCTTCGGGCGGCGATGGCGGCAAGGGCGGCGACATCTGGATGGAATCGAGCGAGCGCCACAACACGCTGGTGCATTTCCGTTTCAATCCGGAATACAAGGCTGAGCGCGGACGGCACGGCGAAGGCGCGAAGAAAACGGGCCGCGACGGAGAAGGGATTGTCCTGAAAGTGCCGGTGGGCACGATCGTTTACGATGAGGACACCGGCGAGAAAGTCCACGATTTTTCGCGCCCCGATGAACGCATCGTGATCGCGCGCGGCGGACGCGGCGGACGCGGCAACGCGCAGTTTGCCACTTCGACCCACCAGGCGCCGCGCGAGCACGAAGAAGGACGCCCCGGCGAAGAGCGCAACCTCCGCCTGGAGTTGAAGCTGCTCGCCGATGTGGGGCTGGTGGGTTATCCGAATGTGGGCAAGTCCACGCTCATCTCGGTCATCTCGGCGGCTCGGCCGAAGATCGCCGATTATCCGTTTACCACGCTCGAGCCGAATTTAGGCGTGGTGCTGGCGGGGGGCAAGGGAAAAGAAGAGAGTTTTGTGGTTGCTGACATTCCGGGCTTGATCGAAGGCGCGCACGCGGGATCGGGCCTCGGCACACAATTCCTGCGGCACATCGAGCGCACGCGTTTGCTGGTGCACATGGTGGATGTCTCCGACAGCAGCGACCGGCCCGACGTGCTGAAAGACGTTGAGGTGATTCGGGGCGAGCTGGCGAGTTTCGGTGCGGGACTGGAAAAGAAGCCGACACTGATGGTCGCGTCCAAAATCGACGTGGCGAATCCGGAAAAGCTCAAGAAACTGAGGCAGTGGGCGACGCGCAAAAAGCTGAAGCTCTATCCGATTTCCGCGGTTACCGGCGAGGGAATCGAAAAGCTGAAGTATGCGATGGCGGAGGGAGTCGAAAAGGTGCGGCGAGCGCTGGCGGAGGCGCAAGCAGAAGAAACGAAGGTCTCTCGCTCCGGCGCTTAGTTGGCCAGCGGGTCTATAGCGAATCCAGAGTTGCTGTGTCCGCAGGCTGCTGTTAAACGGCTTCACCGGTACCCCCCCTATTTTACTAAAATCTTGGTTCTAAATGAGTTAACGTAAAATATTCAAAAATAAGCAGTTAGCCATCAGACCTCTATTAGAATCATGGGGTTAGCGAGTTAGTCACCGCAAAATATTAACAAATAAGGACTTAGATGTATAGTATTCAGGAATAATGACTTAGTGGCAGTTGCCAGTACCCAGAGAAAACAACACGGGCGCACAAAGGAAAAAGGGCGCGAAGTGAATCCGCACCCTTTTCTTATCTATAGTTTCATTATATCAGGTTTACCCACCCACCCCGCCAACTTTTCGGACTTTATTTTGTCAGCCGATGCAGTGAGTTACGGGGAAAATCGTGAAAACGGGGGGTTGACAAGATTCGCTGAAATCGAGATGGAACGGGTGAGCTGCGAGCACCCAGGTTAGCGCCCAAAAGACGGGCGCGAACCTGGGGCACCTTGCTCGTCCCTACGCGATCGGGATACAGCAGCGTTGAATTCGCTCTAAGCATGCGGTTGTGAGTGTAATGGGGATTTTTCGCCAATTGGGGATGCGAGTTGCCCATGTTGAGGCACCCGTTCTCAATCGAGCCGCACCGTCCGTTCAACGTTCCAGAGGCAACAGGTATGTGGGGTTACTCGCGAACGCGCTGCCAAAGACTTGCCTATCTGCTTCGCGCATATCCCAAGCGATGACCGAGGTCGGTGCGATCTGGATTGTCACATCATCCCACGATGCGAACACTGGACCAACTCGGGGGTCCGCGAGTGCGGCGTCGCTCAGATATTTGGCATGAACTCGCCCATTCCATTTCCGGGACGGTTCGCCTGTCAAGATCTGTGCGGTGCCTACGATGTTTACGCCGCATGATGCTGCAGGGTCGCGGGAGTCGATCATTAACGAGATTTTGGGGTTGGATTGCAGATTTCGAGCCTTGCGGGTGCGCGTGGACGTGGCTATATAAATATGCGCACCATCAAACCAGTACCAAACCGCAACCATGTGGGTGGAGCCGTCTGGGTTCTTCGTTGCGAGCGACGCGATGTAACGTCCTTCCAACAACTGGCGAACCAGAGAATCCGAAAGAGAAGCCATAGAAAAGACCCCCACTAAACCCAGGGCACGTCAATGTCCTCCAGAGTGCGAATCCACAGAGGCGTTCATCGTCGCGGACCAAAATCTTATCTTAACGAGACAATTTTGAAAACAGGCGATAGCAGCTCAGAACCCAGTGAGTGAGTGATATCGGGATTTTGCGACAGTTGCGGTAATGCAGCCTTTTACTCTGTCAACGCCAGCGATGCGCGCAGGTCCGCACGAGTACAATGCCTGCGTATCGTGGAGGCAGATATGAACTGGGCGCGACTCGTTGCGATCATTATTGGCGCTGGTGTCGTCTCGTCGCTCACTGACTGGTTCTTCGCGGGCGATTGGATTCATCGACGCTACACCTACCCGGAAATCTGGCGTCAGGGTGAAGAGAGTAGAGCGATTGCTCTGACCAGTCCGCTGCCATTTGTGACATGCGGAGTGTTTGCCTTTGTCGCCGCCCGGCTGGGTCTTCATTCTGTATCGAGCGCGCTCAAATTGGCCGTTGCGGTGTGGGTGATCGGCCCGTTGCCCCTGATCCTCACTAACGCCGCATTTATGAAGCTGCATCGGGTTTTTGTGGTGTCATACGCAATCGGCTGGTTGACAAAGCTCGCGATTGTTGCGGTCGCAGTTGGCTGGTTCCTTCGTTGACGCTCGGTTGATGAGTGCTATCGGGATTTTTCGCCAAACTGAGCACTCTCCAAGAACCGGCACGGGCGGTTTCGGGAGTCAAAGGTGTTCGAGCGTGTCAAGAGCGTCTGATCCGCGTTCAGAGCTATACGCCAGCGAGAAACTCATGATCGCTCTACGCAGGTTGCAGATTGACGACCTCAACGCGGTTCACGCCTTGATCTCGAATATGGAGGTTGTCCGGTATATGCTGTTTGCGGTTTGCTCTCGGGAGGAGAGCGAGAAGTTTCTAACAGAGTCGATAAATGAATCGCCATCAGCCCCATGGCGTTCCGTCGTGCGCGCGATAGTTAGGGGACCCGGCGGCGAGTTAGTCGGCCTATGCGGCATAGTCAACCTCAGGGGCAACAGTGATGGTGAAATTTGGTATCTGATTAATCCCGAATTGTGGGGAAAGGGAATCGCCAGAAAGGCTGTGAGAAGACTGCTAGAGCTTGGATTCTCAGAGATGAGCCTGCACCGAATCTGGGCGACGTGTCTTCCGGAGAACCCAGCCTCCGCATGCGTGCTGGAAAAAGCAGGTATGCGCAAGGAAGGGTTTTTGGTCAAGAACCTCAAGATTCAAGGAGAATGGAAAAGCAGCTTTCTTTATGCGATCCTAGCCGAAGAGTGGTCCGAGTCTGCGCGGTATCCGGAAGTCAACTGTTGAAATCAGCGATTTCACTCAGAACCGATCTCTGACCGAAACTTCGATTGTGCCGCCGCCCTCCTCTGCGGCGCCGTGCTAGAATTTCCACAGCTTCAGCTTACCCTGGACCCTAGTCTTGATTGAACTTGCACCCTCGATACTCTCGGCCGATTTCGCCCACCTGGCGGAAAATGTTGAGCGGGCGACGGCCGGCGGCGGCAGCGTGATCCATGTCGACGTCATGGACGGGCATTTTGTGCCTAATCTAACCATCGGGCCGCCGGTGGTGAAATCCTTGCGCCGGGCAACCCGGCTTCAGCTGGACTGCCATCTGATGATTGAGAACCCCGATCAGTACATTGCGGATTTTGCGGAAGCGGGAGCGGACTGGATTTCGGTGCATCAGGAGGCGTGCCGGCATTTGAACCGGACGCTGAGCCTTATCAAGCAGCATGAATGCCGGGCAGGCGTGGTGATCAATCCGGCGACGCCGGTGGAGACGCTCGGCGAAGTGCTCGACATTGTCGATTATGTGCTGGTGATGAGCGTGAATCCGGGGTTTGGGGGCCAGAAGTTTATCCCAGGGACACTGCATAAAATGAGGAAGCTGGCGGAAATTCGGGCCGAGCGGGGATACCAGTACCGCATCGAAGTAGATGGCGGTGTGGGGATGGACACCGTCGCGGAAGTGGTGCGCGCCGGGGCGGAGATTCTGGTGGCGGGGAATGCGGTGTTCGGCAAGGGCGATGCCAAGGTGAATGCGCAGGCGCTGCTGGAAGCGGCGCGGAGCGCGAGTTTGCAGCGGGTGTAGAGAAAGGCGCCCTTAGCTCTTGGCCTTTAGCCTTTAGCTAAAAGCCAAAAGCTAAGAGCCAAGAGCCAACAGCCGGTTTTGAGGTCTCCTATGCGTCGTAATTCTATTTTTGTGCTTCTCGCATTACTGCTGGCATTAACAGTCGCCTGCACCAACAAGAAGTCGGTGAATCCGCTGGCCAACGTCGGGTCCAAACAGCCTGACAAAGTGCTGTTTGACCGGGCCATGGATGCTATGAAGCACAATCGCTTCGACGTGGCGCGGATGACGTTGCAGACGCTGATCAACACCTATCCGGATTCGGAGTTTATCGCGCGGGCGAAGCTGGCGGTGGCGGATTCCTGGTACGCCGAGGGCGGTACGACGGCGATGCAGCAGGCCGAGATCGAATACAAGGATTTCCGCACGTTCTTTCCCAATATGCCGGAGGCGGCCGAGGCGCAGTTGAAGGTGGCGAACATTCACTATCAGGAGATGGAAAAGCCGGACCGCGACTACACGCACGCCATGCGGGCGGAGGAGGAATACCGGTCGCTGATCCAGGAGTATCCGGACAGCAAGCTGGTGCCGCTGGCGAAACAGCGGTTGCGGGAAGTGCAGGAAGTGCTGGCGGAACGGGAGTTCGACATCGGGCGGTTCTATTATTTGCGGCTGGCGTATCCGGCGGCGATTGCGCGCCTGAAAACCCTGGTGGACCGCTATCCGTTATACAGCGGCGCGGACGAGGCGCTGTATCTGCTGGGGCAATCGTACGAAAGCGAGATCAATGTGATCCGGAAGAACCCGCACATGGGTGAAGTGGCCAAGGGGAAAATGATCGAGGACCTGACCAAGGATGCGTCGGACGCGTACGGGAGGATCATCAAGCGGTATCCGGCAATGGACCGGGCGGTGGACGCCAAGGCGCGGCTGGAGGCATTGCATCAGCCGGTGCCGCGGCCGACGAAGGCGGCGCTCGAACTGAACAAGAAGGAAGTGGCGAGCCGGCATGAAGCGGGCATCGTGGCGAAGCAACTGGGGAACTTCGAAAAGGGCCCCGATGTGAGCAAGGCTGCGCATGTGGGCGAGCCGACGATGGTGGATCCGACGCCAGTGACGGCAACGGACGTGGTGAGAAAGGTGACCAATTCGTTGGGCGGCGGGGAAAACAAGATCAGTGTGGAAACGACCGGTGGGATGCCAGCAGCGAATCAGGAAGTGCCGCGTTCGGATGCTCCGGTGGCAGCGGCAGAATCGGCGGCGGCCGAGTTGAAGCCGAATGTGGTGGATCCGAATGAATTGAAGCCGAATGTCGAGGCCGATCCCAACGCGCTTCCCCCGCTGCAGCAGAGCAACCAACTGGACAGCAGCGGCGGGGCGTCGAGCGCTATCTCTTCGAGTGCGCCAGCGAAAACCGAGGAGCTGGCGGATATTTCTTCGAGCAAGAAGAAAAAGAAAAAGGGCTTGGGGAAGCTGAACCCGTTCTAGGAATGGCAGAGGTTAAAGGTCAGATTGCAAAGTGGTTTTCGACTGCGGGTGCTGCCAGGCGCCCGGGGTCAATCGCCCGGTAGCCCGACCGTTTGAGGTTACCAATGGCACGGACGACCTCAGAAACGGCCAACTCCCCAACAGACTAGGAACGGTCGTAACCTGTTACCTCCGCAGGAATCGTTGACTTAGATTGAGGGACAAGGTAGTTTCGCGTTATCTCTCCTTTTTTTGTCGAAGGATGACGCTTGGCGCGGAAAATACTGCTTGCCGATGACAGTGTGACGGCCCAGAACATGGGGCGAAAGATCCTGGCCGATGCCGGGTATGACGTCGTCACGGTCAACAACGGATCTGCCGCCCTGAAGCGAATCGCCGAAGTCAAACCGGATCTGATCGTGCTGGATGTGTACATGCCCGGCTACAGCGGGCTGGAAGTCTGCCAGCGGCTGAAGGATTCGGCCGACACGGAGAACATTCCCGTGCTGCTGACCGTGGGCAAGCTCGAACCTTTCAAGGCGGAAGAAGCGCGCCGGGTCAGGGCCGACGCTCACATCGTGAAGCCATTCGAAGCCACCGAGTTGCTGACTGTGATCGCGCGACTCGAAGACCGCATGGTGCCGCAGCAAAGCGAGGGAGCGCGCTTCAGTTCGTCGGCTTCAGGCGTGGAGCGGTTCGGCAGCGAGGGAAGCGGCAGAAAAACGGAAAGTAACGCGGATGCCGATACCGGATGGAAGAGCCGGCTGCGTTTTCCGTCGAAGAAAAAGAAAGAAGAACCGGAACCGGAACCAGAAGAAGTCGCGGCCGGAGCCGCCTTCCGGGAATTCCGGAAGCGGAAGGGCCAGACGGGCGAGAGCGGAGCCTTCACGGAGAAGGCGCCGCCGGTACAGGAGCCCGGGCTGGTTCCAGACATTCCGCGCGACATCACGCCGGAGGAGTTGGACGCACTAAGCGCGGTGGCCGCGCAACTCGATGGACCCATTCCGGCGGCTGAGAATATTGCGCCTCTGGCGGACAGGACAAAGCTGGGCCCGGTTGAGGCGCCAGCGGCAGAGTTGGCGGCGGCGGAAGAGACGGAAGTGGAAGTTCCTGCTGCTGCGGCGGACGCGAAGAAAGAAGTTGAAGCTCCAGCGTTAGCCGTCGAGGCCCCGGCATTGGCCGCCGAAGGAAAGAGCGAAGTCGGGATTCCGGTCGAGCCCGTGGAGCCGGCGAGCGAAGTGGCTGCGGTAGTTGCCGATCCGGCTGCGGTGGTCGCAGTCGCGGTGAATACTGCGCTCTTTGCGCAGGAACCCGCTCCCATGGACAGGGACGATGAGCCGATGTTCGCTTCGCCTGCGAGCGCGGTTGAGTCGGCGGCGGAAGGCAAGGCCGAAGAGCAGGCCGAAGAGAAGATTGAAGTGAAGCAGGCCGAAGCCGTCGCCACGACCGCGACGATCGAGACGACCGAGGCAAACGCGCCGGCGGAAGTGGTTGCTGCGAAGGACCAGGAATCCAAGCCCGAAGAATCGAAGGCGGAGAAGACTGCGCAATCGTTCCCGGTTGCGGCGAGCGTGCCAGAGACGGAGGCGGAAGAGCTGGCGCCAAGCGATGCGGAACTGGCCGAAGCGTTGCGCTTGCTTACACCCGCTGCCGGACACGCGGATGTCTCTACGGTTCCGTCGCGCGGAGGCCTGGTGGCCGGCCAGTTGCTCGCGGAAGAAGCGGCACGCAATGCGGCAGCCGGTTCGCGGTGGGTAGCTGAGCCGGTGACGTTGAGTCCGGAGGAAGCGGCGATTTCACTGGAAGCGGAAATGTTCCGCACCTTCGCGACAACGCCCGCGTCGATGTCCGCGGCAACTTCCGGCGGCGAAATGGAACCGGTACGGATCACCGGAGTTTCGGCGATTGCGGCTGCGGTTGAGAACAGACTGGCAGCAGCAGGGTTGGCAGCCGTTCCGGAAGCTTCGACAGAGCCAGGGGCCGAGAATTGTTCATCTGCGCAGGATTCAGTTGAGCATGGTTCATCGGAGCATGCTTCAGAGACCACCGCCGCAGAAACACCGGCCATGGAAGCGCCTGCAGAAGTGATGACGGCCGCTTCGGATGCGGCGAGTCCCACGGTGGATGGGATCGAAGTAGAGAAGATCGCGCCAGAGAAGATCGAACCAGAAAAGATCGAACCAGAGAAGATCGAAGCGGAGCAGAAAGATTCCCCGGCGAAAGTCGTGGAGGAGGCGCCTGCGGAAGAAGTCGCGGCCGCGACGTTCGCGGATGCGGTGGGTAAGGACGAGGTCGAGGCAACAGCGGAACAGAATGAGGAGCCCGTCAGAGGGACGACGGCTGCGGTGGCAGAAGAGAATCAGGATTCGAGTTCAGATGCTGGAGGTCAGGAATCCATGGGCAAGGACGTGAAGGCGAAATCGGGAAAATCGAACTGGCATCAGATCCACACGACGCCGGCCAGCGCTGCCGCGAGCAGTGACGTGGAAACGGCGAAACAGGAACACGGGGTGGAAGAGGCTCCGAAGGCCATGGCAGCGGCGGCTTCCGCCGAGGGCGGTACAGGGTCTATATCGGCAACGGACGCCAGCACGATTGCCAGCATCGTGGACAGCGTGATGGCCGATCTTCGCCCGAAGATCGTGGAAGAAATTGCGAAAAAGCTGGCGAAGAGAGATTGACGTCGGGCAACCTCGACCCACATCCGAAAACCGCGTGTTCTCAGCCCCGGCAGGGGCGACTGACGATAGCCCGGCGCTTTAGCGCCGGGAAAGGTCTGGAGAACTACTAAAGTCCCGGAGGGACGGCTGAAATCGTACGTGAACGTCCGTGTCCTGCTGCCACCCGTCTGGTTGACACTTAGCAGGTTATTCAGCGGATCGTAAGCATAAACGGAGCCCCGCCTCCGCATGAAATCTCCTACTCCTTCTTCATGGCGTCGATCAGCACATAGAGCTGACTGGTGTCCGTCACTTCCATGTAGGGCCTGCCGCTACGTTTGTTGTTGACCACCCAGATCGTCGGCGTGTGCTCGACGTGCAGACTCATGCCCAATTCTTTGTCCGCCCTCACCAGCCCGGCCAGCTTGCCCTCCGGATCCACCACGAACGGCAAACCAATCTTGTGGTCGGCGGCAAACTTCTCCGCGAATCCCCGCAAATTCTGCGGGTTGATCTCCAGTTGGTGCTCGAACACAGAGTCCCGGAAAGCGTTGCCGATCTCCTTGGAGTGCGTGTCGAAGTAGCGCGCCAGCACGGCAGCGTCGAACGACCAGTTGTGCGCCGGCAGCGGGAAATCGTGGCGGACAACGGGAATCTTATAGGTCCGTCCAGCCTGAGCCAGCAGCGGCGCGGTTCGACTGCATTGCGGACATTGCAGGTCCTCGAAAACGACGAGGGCAACCTGCGCCCCCTTCGGCGGACGGAGAGCCTCCGGCGCATCCTGCGCGAAAACCTGCGGGCACAGCAGAACCAGACTCGGCAGAACAAGGGACGTCAGGACTAAGAGCGGCAGTCGTTGAATCTTCATAGTTTATTTGGATGCACATCGAACTGAGAATATTCCCTATGGTAGCGAATTCGGCCCATTCGCGCACCTGCCGAGCGAAGCGCCCGAACATGTGAAGCAGAGACGCGGCAAGCCGCATCTCTACCGGAAATCAGTCGCCGATTCCGCGAGCTTACTTCGTGAAGTCCTCGCCGGGTTTGATGTTATAAAAATAATAGAAACGCAGGCCGAGGATTTGGCCGGGAAATTCTTTTGGCAGCGGTGGAAACGGGGTGGATGCGGTGATGCTCGCCCACGCGGCCCGGTCGAGCGCCACGTCGCCGGACGAGGTGTGCACCGTCATGCCGCTCACTTTGCCATCCTTCAGGATGACGAATTCAATCTGAAGCTTGCCCTGTTTCAAGATCGGCGGATACACCGACGGCGGCATCAGGTTATACCAGTTCTGTTTCACAATTTGCACGATTCGCGTCAGATAAGGCCCGAAATCCACGCCCATCGTGTCGGTCAGGATTTCGGCCTGATCCAGCGCCTTCGCCCCGCTCCTGCCCGGGCTCCCGTAATCGCCCGCTTGTCCAGAGCCGCCGTAGTGCGCGCGGCTCTCGGCTGCAGCCTGAGCCGCTTGTTCGATCGCCGAGCCCGCCGTCATGCGAGCATTAAAATCGGGCTGCGGCCTGTTCTGCGGAGGCAACTTCAACTGCGCCGCCTGATCGCTCGGCTGCGGCTGCGCGAATCCCGAACTCTGCTGGGGATTCTCCTGCGGCGCTTGCTGATTCTGCGGAGCCTGGCCCTGCGCCGGCGGCTGCGCGTTCTCGCCCGGCCGTCCCGGACGCGAGCTTTCGAGTATCTTCTTCAACTCTTCTCGATTGATTTGCGGCGCTTTGCTGGTCGCGATGCGGTCCTTATCCGAAAGCACCTTCGCATCGGGACGCCGCGTCAGCTTCTGCTCGTCGGGCGGCAACTCCAAAAACGTCGCGTCTTTCGATCGATCTGCATTCGCCTGGATCGCCAGATCCACGGTCCGGTGCGGCAACAGCCCCATTAACTTCTCGCTGTTCCACAACAGAATGATCACAAACAAGTGCAGGATGACGGAAAGCCAAATCGCTTCGCGCTTGCGCGCCCGCGAAAGATCGTCCTGCAACTGAATGAGAAGATGCGGAACATCGTCAGGATTGAAGCCGCGGTAGGCCGTTTCCCAATGTTGCGCTTCGAATAAATCGCGCTGCTCCGATTGCTCGGAAGGAGTCAGCGGATCGCGAGACGGAATTTGGGTGACCGGCATCAGGCAGAGACTATAATGCTTAGAAACACGGGCAGACTCCAGGGTTGCGTAACATTTTGCGTAAGATTACGCGCAAAGTCGCTTCGTAAAGTTACGTAAATTATGGAGTTGCGACCGCCGAATCTATTGTCGCATTTTTTGCGCCCGCCGAGTGAGTACCTGAGTAATGGCCGGGCAACCGGCACCGGGCCGAGGGATCAGATCACCAATTTGAATCCGTCTGCATCGAAATTTTTTGTTGCTCCGGTTAGTCCTGCGGTCTCGTTCCAACCGTAAAATGTTCCTGGAGATCCGGCTTATTTTCCACCAAGGAACTCGCCATCCTGGCGTATTTGCCCATCGTGTATCTTTAAGCATTGTGTCTGGCTCTGGTATATCTTCGCCCGGTTTGGCTGTACTGATGTTCGGGATCGCTTTGCTTGCTAGTCCCCGCACAGCGCTTGCCCAGCACGGTGGCGGCGGTGGAGGAGGTGGCGGTGGCGCCGGACGCAATTCGACGCCCATCATCTGCGTGCACGACTGCCCCGCCCTTCGCGGAGGGCTCAGCGCAGAGGATGATCTCAAGAACTTTCGTCGCTCCATCGCCGTGCAAGCGACCGATGAGCAGCGCGCCGCGTTCGCCAGAATTTCACAATACAGCCAGGCTGCCGCCGATCAGCTAAAGGATTTTCACGAATCTCTGCAGAAAGTCTCCGCTTCGGTATCGCTGGCGGATCGCGGAACCGCCCTCGATCAGGCCCTTGAGAGAGCTCGCGCCGGCAACCAGAATTTTCTCGGCTCGTTTTCTGACGCGCAAAAGTCCGGGTTGAAGGAGATCACGAACAAGCTGGCCAAAGCCGATTCCGAGCTCGACAAACAGATCAAGACGCTCGATCAGGTCGTCCAGACCTCCAAGCCAGACAGCGCACAGATCTCCAACTCCGCCGCGAGTCTCGACAAGGAACTCGCCGATTTCCAAAACGAGCAACTTGAGCTGGGCAGAGAAATGGGTATTCTCCTCGACGCGGAGAGCCAAGGCCGTGCGTTCAATCTTCCCCAGGTAACGAACTCGATCAACATCGCCGGCCAGACGCTCTCGATCCCTACGTCGGGCGTTGTGTCCCGGAATTCCGCCGAAAACAGCCACAATCTTTTTGATCTCAAGCTCGTCGCCGATCTCTCCGACGTGCAGCACAACATCACCGGCATTCTCCGCTCCCGACTCACCCGCGCTCCCCGCTGCGGCGAGCGCATTGAGGTTCAAGAAGCCATGCTCACTCCTCTGATGCCCGCCAGCGTCGTGGTGGCTCACTTGCACTTCGAGCGCTGGATCTGCCCGCCTGGCCAGCAAAGCCCCATGGAAGTGGCCGCCGGCGAAGGCACCCTCGAAGTCAAGCTCACTCCATCTGTCGAACCAACGAACGAACCAAACGCTGGCTTGGGCCTCGTCTCCGAAATTACCCGCGTCGACGCCAGCGGCTTACTCCGCGACTTGCTCCGCTCCGGTGACCTCGGCGCCACGCTGCGTGACCAAATCGCCGCATCGCTCCTCGCCGCCGTGCAGAAGGGCGCAGACCTCAAGACCACACTCCCGCCCGCCGCGCGGGAGTCCGCCACCATCCAGAAAGCACAATTCCAGGATGCCGGCGCCGGCCAGTTGAGCCTGGTCCTCGACGGTCAGCTACAGCTCTCCGATGAGCAGACAACACAATTTGCCACCCAGCTTAAGCAACGCCTGTCCGCGCAAGGCGCGTCACCGCCATAAATCCCAAATCGGAGCTGCGCTTTGTAAAGTTACGCAAAGATTTGTCCGAATCCTGTTCCTCGCACAACTTCCGGCGCATAATTCCATTCATAGATGTAGACAGATCGCTTTGAAAAGGAGATCTCCATGCTCAAGCAGTGTCTTCTCGTTCTTCTCGCGGTTGGCCTCATCTCGATCGCCGCGCCTTTCGCGGCGGCTCAGGATAGCCCGCCCGCGCAGGGCAACGGTGGCTGGCACCACGGTCCACCCGATCCCGCCCAGCGCACCCAGGAACTGACCAAGAAACTCAATCTCACTTCCGATCAGCAAACCAAAGTGCAGGGCATCTTCCAGTCCGAACACTCACAGATGGAGAGCCTGCGCCAGGACACTTCTCTTTCCCAGCAGGATCGCCACGCCAAAATGATGGAGATCCACAAGGGCACCGACGCGCAGGTTCGCGCGCTCCTCGACTCTACCCAGCAAAAGAAATGGGATGAAATGCAGGCCAAGCGTGAGCAATGGGGACAAAACCGTCGCCACGGCCCACCCGACGCCGGCGACCATCAGGGCCCACCGCCTCAGCAATAGCCATCTGTAACCTGCTCGTGTGGGGACGGGCGCCTCGCCCGTCCTAGCCGAGCGCAGCTCGGCAGCTGCCTGCGGCCACGGCAACGCTCTAACTTCTCCCCACCCCGATCCGCCCCGCGTGCCGCCCAATCTCCCCGAGAATCGCCAGCCCGAGTTCCAACGCTCTCCGCCCGTCTTCGAGTGAAACCACCGGACGCGACCGGTCCCGCACCGATTGCAGGAATGCCGTGATTTCCGCCAGCAGCGGCTCCTCCGCCGTGATCGGCGGCTTCGTCATCTGGATCTGCGGATTCACGCTCGGCTGGGTGCCCCACTCAGTCGCGTCTTTTGCGATTGAGGAAGACTGGGCGGCTCCCGTCGCACTCCCGACTGAGAACACCAGCACGTCCTGCCGTCCATAATCGATCGAAATATATTGCCCCGCCTGAAAGAAACGCAGCTTGCGCACTCGCTCCGTCGAAACCCGGCTGGCCGTAAAGTTGGCCACGCAGCCCGATTCAAACTCGATGCGCACGTTCGCAATATCCACCTTGCCCGAAAGAATCGGCAGCCCCACCGCCCGAATTTCCTTCACCCCTGACTTCACGAACGTCAGCACAATGTCGAGATCGTGGATCATCAGATCCAGCACCACGTCCACATCCAGCGCCCGCGGAGAGAACACGCTCAGCCGGTGCACTTCAAAAAACATCGGCCGTTTGATCAGCGGCAGCGTAGCCCGCACCGCCGGATTGAAGCGCTCCAGATGCCCCACCTGCGCCACCCGCTTGTGCTCCAGCGCCACGCGAATCAATTCGTCGGCCTCGCTCAGCGTCGCCGCCACCGGCTTTTCGATCAGCACGTCAACCCCAGCTTCCATCAGAGTGCGCGCGACCTTCAGATGCAGAACCGTCGGCACCGCGACCGACGCCGCTTGCACCTCGCTGTGCGTAGTCAGCATCTGCTCCACGGACCCGAACGCCTTGCCGCCGAATTCGCGCGCAATCGCATCCGCCCGCGGAGTATCCGGATCGACCACCCCCACCAGCCGCACCCTGCCTGCCTGCTCCAGTTGCCGATAGACACGAGCGTGATTGCGCCCAAAAGCGCCCACGCCAATCACCGCAACATTGATAGGAAATTCCTTGCTCAGACGAGTGCTCCGAGATGAAGAAACAACGCGCTATTGTCGCAGTTCCAGCCCCAGATAGGAAAGTGCACGCGTAGGGACGGCCGCCCCTTCGGCAAGCTCAGGGCAGGCTCTCGGCCGTCCAGCATCCGCAACGAACTCAACCTCAAGGCGTTTGGCCTGTCACATCTTCTTGAGCAGCGCAATCTGCCCCGCATGATAAAGCTCATGCTGCACCACCCCATGCAGCATGTAATAAAAGTCGTAATGCGCGCCCTTTTTCCCCGGTACCTGCTTGTTGAGAGATTTCTGCGGAAATTTCTCCACCGCGTCGATAAGTTCCTCATGGACCCGCCGTACGTGCTCCAGCGTCTTCGCCCAAGCCGCCTCGCTAGTGTCCGTAACCGGAGGAAAATTCTTCGCCGCGGAAAGCTTCGCCGCCACGCCCGTCATCCTCCGCCGCACCGCCCCATCCCACGCCGCAATGTGCAGCACCAACTCCCAGATCGTGTGCGCCCGCGCAATCGGACGCGCCGCCGCCTGCGCCGCCGTGACACCCGCCAGAATTTCAAGCAACGAATCGCCATGCCAAGCCTTGCCATCAAACGCGCGGCGAAGCTGGTCGGCAATGCGAGCGGTCTCAGTCATATGTACGTTTCCTTCGTGATCCTTCGTGCCCTTCGGGGTTATAGCTTCGCCACTGAACGCGTGCCGAGTCACTCCGCGCACACCGCGATCCCCGCCTCATCTGCTGCCCGCGTTATCGCCTCGCCATCCAGCAGCAAGCATCGCCCCGCGTCCACCGCCAGACAACTCGCCCCGGCGCGCGCCATCGTCTCGATCGTCTTCACCCCAATCACCGGAACGTCAAAGCGCAGATCCTGCCCCGGCTTCGCCACCTTCACCACCGTCAGCGCCCGGCTCAGCGTCGAAGCCTCGCCCTCAGATTTCGATTCCGATTCCAACTCTAACGACCGCATCAGTTCGCCTGCCCGCTCGATCGTCGCATCCGTGCCTTCCATTGCCTCGACCGCCACGCACGCCGCTTCCGCGATCACCACCGTTTGTCCAATGTCGTACTCCGCCAGTCGCCGACCCACCGCGCGTCCGTATTCGATGTTCTTGCGTTCCTGCCCGCTCGGAGCCCGTTTCGTGAGCACGCCCGTTTTCGCCAGCAGCGGCTCCAGCAGCGCGGTCGAGTTCTCGAGCATGATGCCTTCATCCGCCAGCACCTTCGCCACCGCGCCCAGCAACGAGTCCGTATTGCGCGTGCCGAGCGAGAGCAGCAGCTTCGCCAGCCGCCAGTCCGGCTTGATAGCGGAAAAAATCTGCTTGTGCTTGACCTGTCCCGCCATCACGGCGCGGGTGACTCCCTCGGCCTTGAAAGTGTCGATGAGCTTTGACAGCTCGCCGAGAGAAAGCCAGTGAACGGAAGCCGCACCTTTCGACTCGATCTCGGGAAAAGTCTCTTCTTTGATGGCGGCGACAACCACGTCGTACCCCTGCGCCCGCGCCGCGTCAAGGACGAGGAAAGGGAACTTCCCATTACCCGCGATAAGACCAAGACGTGTCATGAGCAAGAACCACGTAGGGACGGCCGCCCTCGGCCGTCCAGCGGAGCGAAGCTCCGCAGAGGTTGTCGATCGAACGGTGCCGCGGCGGCCGCGCTCCGCGCGGCTGGACGGCCGAGGGCGGCCGTCCCTACGCAAGCCGCGAAGCTTCTCACTACTTAATCACTCCGCGCTCCGACTCTTCAATAAATCGAATGAGCATGTCGATGTCGTCTCCACGATCTTGCTCGGCGCGCAACTTCTCCAGCGCCTGTGATGTATTCAGCTTTGACGCCAGCAGCACCCGATACGCATGATGAATTTTCTGAATCCGTTCTTTCGTGAATCCCCGCCGCTCCAAACCCACGGCGTTCAACCCATAGGCGCGCGTTCCGCGCTCGGCGGAAGTCTTCGAAAACGGCAACACATCGCGCGTGATGGTTGTGCCACCGCCGATAAAGGCATGCGTTCCAATCCGCACGAAGTGATGGACCGGGCACAGCGCCCCGACCGTTGCCCAGTCTTCCACGGTTACGTGGCCGCCGAGCGTAGCCGCGTTCGCCATGATGATGTGACTCCCAATCTGACAATCGTGCGCAATGTGCGTGTAGGCCATGATCAGGTTGTGGTTGCCGACTCGCGTGCATCCTCCGCCCTTCACCGTGCCGCGGTTGATGGTGACAAACTCGCGGATCTTGTTATGATCGCCGATCTCCAGCCGAGTCGGTTCGCCCGCATAGCCGATATCCTGCGGCGCCAGGCCAATCGAAGTGAAAGGGAAAAAGCCATTGTCCACGCCAATTTTCGTGGGGCCTTCGATCACGACGTGCGAAACCAAGCGGCAGTCCTCGCCAAGCTCCACCTCCGGCCCGATCACGCAATAAGGCCCAACCTTGCACGACGGATGTATCTTGCTTTTCGGATCGACGATCGCCGTAGGATGGAAAGACATTTGTAATTTCGTAATTGTGTAATTTTGTAATTTGGATCAAAACCTGGAAGTCGCCGACACAAATTGCAAAATTACCAAATTACCAAATTACAAATTCTCTTCCGTCTCCGCGCTTCCCGCGCCCGCATTCCGCGGCACCAGCCGGCAAGTCACGGTCGCCTCGGCCGCCACCTTGCCGTCCACATACGCCTTGCCTTCCAGACGAGCCGCCGTGACGCGCCAGGCCTTCACCACCACTTCAATCCGCAACTGATCTCCCGGCACCACCGGACGCCGGAATCGCGCCTTCTCGATCCCGGTGAACACCATCAGCATCTCGTCCCGGTTCGGAACCTCGGTCAGCAGCAGCAGCCCGCCCGCCTGCGCGATGGCTTCCACAATCAGCACCCCCGGCATAATCGGCTTTTCCGGGAAGTGCCCCTGAAAAAAAGGCTCGGTGATGGTCACGTTTTTCAACGCGACAATGCTCGTCATCCGCACCAGCTCGACAACCCGGTCGATCAAGAGAAATGGATAGCGATGGGGCAGGATCTTGAGAATGTCGCCAATATCCATCCCCGTTTTCACCGGCTCTGGTTCTTGGGTCGAGGTGTGCGTGGTGTCGGTCATGCTGTTTCGTTCAAGGCGAAGATTATACTGTAGCGCACGCTCCCACAAGCTTGCTTACGAGGGGCTGGACTCGCCCTCCATCGCGAACTCGAACTCGATGTCCAAGCCGGCATTCCCCCAGTGTTTCGAATCAGGACATTGCTTCACCGATGTCGCAAGCCTTCCGAAATCAGACGCCCATTCGGGGCTTGCTGCGGCGATCGTCGCCGAGACATCCACTGCCCTTTCATGCCACTCTCCGCTTCTTTTCCTGCTCGATCCGCTTCGAGAGCAACCCTTTCGCTTTTTCCAACTCTCTCCGCCGTGCCGCACTCAATCCTTTTCCACCCCGGTTGATGAAGTACATCAGCATCCGCATCCCCGAGACTGGACCTTTCGGGGAAACTTTCTTTGACGCCAATGTCCGAGCGATTGTGCTGGCGTCTTTGGTGAATAGTCCTTTTGGAGGATGTGTCGAATCCGTCTTTACCTCTGCTACCCATCGTTTCTTTTGCGGCCTGGCCATGGAAACTCCTGAAGATTGCAATCTCATCTGGTGGCCCCTGAATCTTTTCTGCTCCAATCCATGCGTTGCCATCTGGCCCAGCTGCGACTACGTGTTCCTGGACGCGCGAGTCTCGCGTCTGCTTTGCAAGTACAGCCTAAAACCTCGGTAAAGAAGAGCGAAGGAGAACCCGATGGACGCTCCCCTCCGTACGCTTCTCCGTGACGCCCGCCCTAGATTAGCCCAGCCTCCATGCCGATAATCAGCTCAGGGGCCCTATAAGCAACCTCGCACCGAGCCCCGGAGCCAATCCATGAATTCGCCCGACGCCCAGCCCTCTCCCCCCACTCCAACCGAACCCGATCGCCGCCGCCATCCTCGCTACACCGTCCAGGTCCAAATCGAACTCCGCGAGGACGGCAGCGACGTCCCCATGCGCCTCGAAACCACCGACCTCAGTCGCGGCGGCTGCTACATCGAGATGCGCATGCAGCTCTCACTCGGCGTCCGCGTTCGAGCCACCCTCTGGCTCGACGGCTGCCCCATCGTCATCCGAGGACTCGTCGTCACCCGCCATCCCCAATTCGGCAACGGCATCATGTTCGTGGAATTCGAAGGCCAGGCAGAACAACTCCTCGCCCGTTACCTGGACGCCATCTCTACTACCTAGGTTTCCTATCAGGGCATCACTTTAGCGATACCGTAAGTTTCGAAATCAAACGCCCCCTTAGGGCTGGGCGGCGGAATCGATTTTTTCCGCAGCCGGTTCAACCCCGCCGCACCCCGAACGCTGACTTGTCCTTCCCCATCCGCACGATCGGCAGCGTCAAACCATCCCCCAGCGGCACCTCCTCGGCATCCAACTCCACATACCCCTTCGTCCGATAAAAAGGAACCCCCGTCAACGTCGCCCCCATCTCCAGCCGCCGAAACCCCGCCGCCTCAGCCGCCGCCTCACAAGCCTCCAGAATCATTCCGCCGATCCCTCGCCGCGCCCACTCCGGATGCACAAAAAATGCCCGAATCTTAGCCGCATCCGTCGCCGGATCCAGCAGCGAATCCTCGCGCCCCGCAAACTGATCGCCGCCAAACAGAGTCTTCCGCTTGCTCCATCCCCCGCAACCCACCAGCAGCGCCGTTCCCGAAGCCGCAATCTCCTCGGCCGCAAAATAAGTTCCATCCGAAATCAGTTGCGTGTCCACTCCATACACCGTCCGCAGCGCGTTCTCCAATTGCGCCGCGGAATAATCCCCCGCCTGCAATCCCCGCACCGAAGCTTCAATCAATTCCCGAAGCAACGGAATATCGCGAGCCTCCGCCAACCGAATGCGTATCTTCATAACCGATCTCTATAACCGATACCTCCGGCTTGATTTTGGGTGGCGCGGCGCTTGAAGCGCTGCGGTAACTGCATTGTTTTGAATGCGGCTTCAGCCGCTGAGGCGCGCTGCAGAAGACGCTTTTCGCCAGCCCACCATCACTTCCGCGCCGCCGCGCACTCCGGGCAAGGACAAACTTCCCGCAGATAAAACCACGAATAAATTCCCAGATCGTGTTTATCGTTCCAGGAAAACTTCAGCGCATACTTGCCCACTGCCTCCGCCGACAGCGCTTTCACCGCCGGCTTGAACATCGGCAAAGCCCCCGGCGCCAGCTTTGGAGCCTCGCCCGCCTTGCGTCCCGATTTCGACCGCTCATCCTCGCAAAGCGCGCAAGGACAAGCATCACGCAAGAACCGAAACGTATAGACGGACCGGTGCCCATCCTTCCACTCAATCTCCATCCCCGTTCCCGTCGTCAAATGAATCAACACCGACTTGGGATCGTTCCCCACCCGAGGCGTAAAATCCGGCAGCGCCATAAATCTCAGTATCGCACGTGTGGTGCGGACACTCCCTTCGACTTCGCTCAGGGCAGGCTCTGTCCGCGAGCCTTCGCGCAAGCCATTCTGAAGTCGCTTATCTATTATCGATGGGTCCCGCCGCGGGTCCCGCCGCGGGTCCCACCGCCATCGTAGGGTTGCAGGCGAGCCGGAGAAACATCCGCCTCGAGAATCCATACCTTCCTGTCCCGATAATAATCAAGCAGCGGCTCCAGGTCCTGCCCCGGGATGTCCCTCGCCCACACTGTTTTTGCCTCATCCAAATCTGCCCCGTTATAGACCCATTCGAGCGCCACATTGTGTTGCGGTCCATAGTGTACGAGAACCAATTGCTTGCCCGGCATTGCTTCCAGTTGCCGGGTTAGCCCGGCCCGCTCCAGGCTCCACGGAGCCTCGGGATTTTTAAACTGGTAGGCAGCCATGTAAGGAATTCTCGCCACCGTGAGCAGAACTATCAGGCGGCAGAGCGCAAGTCCGACGGGTCGTCCATATACTTTCCATAATCGCAGATGCCTCATTGCCTGTACCAACAAGATGAACCATGTCGCCGTCAAAGGTGCGGCGTAGTGCGGAAAGAACCAGGCCACAGCCAGCAGGCCCAGTCCTGAAATGACGCATTGAATCACCAGCAACCGCGTGCGCTTGTCTTTCAGCACCCAAGGAAAAGCGACCAACGGAATTGTGAACGCGCTCCCCACATAAAACACCCACAACAGATGCGCCTTCCACACCAGCGATCGCACCAGCGTATGCGGAAACTCCGTGTACTTCCAAACGTTGTAGAAGTATTCAAACTGGGGATTGTTATACCTGAGTGGGGGCTTCCACGCCTGCCACAAAAACAGCGGTAAATTCGTGTACACCCTCTCGTCAAGCCACTCGGGGAAGAGGAGCGCGCTGCCTGTTACCCTCCAGTTGTAATACGCCATGAACCCCAGTGTCGCTGTAAGCACCGCCGCGATTGGCAGGATCACGCGCGGCAAGGCAACGGCGGCCGCGGGACCTTGTTTCGAAAATAACCAGGCAATCATCACCGCTGCTACCGGAACGCAAAAGATCAGTCCTTCGAGCGGGCGGCTGTTTCCGAGCAGTGCCGCGCCCAGCGCCATCAAGACCGCATCGCCCACTCGCAAACGCTTCCTGATGCGGGGCAGCGCGCCGATCACCAGCGCCCCACCGGTCGCGGCCACGGCGCCGCCCCAGTAGCTGTTCATCCAATAGCTGATCAGGCCTATGCGTAATACCAGCAGTACCCCGCCAAGCAGTGCCCAACCAGGGGGCAGCCAAGCCTGCATCGCCCACGTAACTGCCGCTCCCATGGCCGCCACACTCAGCAAGACGCCGATCCACGGATTTCCCAGCACCTGACCGAACGCAAGCACCCCTCCCTGTGCGGGAGGGTACATCGAGGCGTAGGTAGGGTGCTGCAACACGTGAAATGTTTCGAGAAACAGCCTCATGGGGTGGGGTGGATTGGCCAGCCGGCCATGGGCAAATGTGTCGCCGGCTAGCAGATAGCTGAACTCGTCATGAAAGTGGGGCACTGGAACTGGCATGGCCCCAAGCAGCGCCACTCGCATCAGGACCGTCGCGAGCGCGATGGAAACGATGACCGCCCCTTTTTTTCGTGCAAAACGCGTTCCGAGTCCCTCGACGCGGCGAAACCAGCGGTCGCCAAACCAAGGGACGAACCCCGCCAAGCATAGGAGCGAGGCCAGAATGGGAAAAATGAAAAAACGGAAGCGGAGAACGAAGTTCAATCAGGGATCCTCCCGATCCTCAGAGCTGAGATTCGTTTAGATGGCTTACAAAGGATGTTTGCGACGTCAGGACACATTTCGGGTCGCTCGAAAGATTGGTGAGAATCCGTCGGCTAGTTTTTTCACAGCTTCGCTTTTCGAGAAGTGGGCCTCCCGCCGGCACGAAATCAATGAGCTGCTTTTCCGACCGAAGGCTCTCAACCACTACATCTTGTCCGAAGAGAGCATGTTCGCCACCATCTCGGCGAGAAAATGATAGCCTTCGGCATCAATTGGCCCTTGCGTCGCTTCGTGAAACTTGCTTGCCCGCTCCTTTTGATCCAGGTAATAGACAACCGCCGGCAGCACCCGGCCAACTTCACCGCAGAGCGCGCGCAAATGCATCAGGCCGTCCACATCCAGATCAGCGGACTGCAATTTGGATATTTCCCCGATCAACTGCTTGATCTCGCTCTTCCACTGATCGAATTCGGTTTCATACTTCAGGAAATACTCGGCGTCTCCAACCATCAGCAGCTCCAGCGCTTTCAAATCAGCCGGTGTCAGGGGCGCTCGTGCCTTCAGTTTTACGAGCAGCGAGGCCAAGTCCATCTTGGACTGAACGGCTTCTCGCGCACAGCCTTCGAGTTCTTCCACCTCATCGCCCAAAGCCCCATATTTGTCGCTGGTTTCAGCCTGGGCACAGCGGGATGCTAGATTGAGTACCTTCTGAATGGTTGGGTTTATTTGTGGGGCATCGCCCATAGCAGCACCTCTCCGATGTCCGAGTAGTCTAGCACTTGGGCCGCCCTCTCTCCATCCCGGCTGAGGCCCGAAAACCGGGAACTAAGCAACGGAAGCGAGAACCTGCACTTTCGCAATCACTCCCGTTAGAATCTCTCCAGGTTCTCCATGGACACCGCCCGCATCGCCGCCCTTCTCGAACCTTTCCTCGAGTCATCGCTTCCCTCCTCCCAGCTCGATCAAATATCGACGTACATCGATCTATTACTTCGCTGGAACGCGCGCATCAATCTGACCGCCATCCGCCATCCCGAAGAAATCGTAACCCGCCACTTCGGCGAGTCCTTGTTCCTCGCCCGCCACCTCTTCCCAGCAATTTCAATCCCTTGTCATCCTGAGCGTAGCCGAGCCGAGAGCGAAGCGAAGGGCTTGGCGAAGTCGAAGGACCCCTACTCGGCCTCCCCGCCCGTGCTGCCGCAGGGAATTCTCCCCGCGCACTCGAATCCTCCACGCGTTCTCGACATCGGCTCCGGCGCCGGATTCCCCGCCCTTCCCCTGAAAATCTGGGCCCCGCACATCCACCTGACGCTGGTCGAATCGAACCACAAGAAGACCGCCTTCCTCCGCGAAGTGGCCCGCGCACTTACATTGACCAACATCAATGTAATAACCGATCGAGCCGAAGTTCTCTCCGCCCGCCCCGGCTTCCCCCGTGCCGACATCGTAACCCTCCGAGCCGTAGAGCACTTCGAAACCATCCTCCCCCAAGCCATAACTCTCCTGGCTCCCAAAGCAAGCCTAGCCCTACTAATAAGCACCACCCAGATCCCCCACCTAACAACCCAGGCGAAGATGAAATGGCGCCCACCAATACCCGTCCCGCAGTCACATAAAAGAGTGTTATCGATTGGTATACATGAGTAAAGTGGCAGATATTTCCCTTTAAGTGACAGATAGTGGAAATATTCATCCACAAAAATGCGAAAATATACGTTATAGTGGTATAAAATAACAAATATCTCATTATGAGACGAATCAGAAAAAGTGTTCCACGTGAAACACTTCTCCATTTTGCAAAACCCCGACCCCATCATTTCAATTTTCCCAACCGTGTGATGTGTTTCACGTGAAACACATCCGCACCGATGGCGTCGCCAGATAATCCAGAAACGTGCTGAGTGCTTCACGTGAAACATTCGCGAGAGTGCACAAAAATCTGGCATTGATTTCCACCGATGCGTTCGCATATTCTGACCCGCAACACCCAGAAAATAAAATCATGGGACGTGTCATCGCAGTTGCCAACCAGAAGGGTGGCGTCGGCAAGACTACGACCGCCATCAACCTTGCCGCCTCACTCGCCGCCGCCGAGGTCAACACGCTGCTGGTGGACTGCGATCCGCAGTCGAACTCAACCAGCGGCCTGGGCCTGGTAAAAAATCCGGAGCGCATCAGCATCTACGACGTGATCATGGGCGTGGCCTCGGCGGAGGAGGCGCTGCAGCTCACCGAGCTTGAGCAGCTATGGCTGATTCCATCGCACAAGAATCTGATCGGCGCCAACATCGAGCTGGTCGGGGCGGAGCGGCGCGAGTATCGTCTGCGCGATGCGCTTGCGAGTTTGCGCGAGCGCTTCCAGTTCATCGTGCTCGACTGTCCGCCGGCGCTCGATCTGCTTACGCTGAATGCGCTGGTCGCCGCGGATGGAGTGTTGATCCCGATGCAGGCGGAATACTTTGCGCTCGAGGGCGTGTCGGAGCTGCTTGACACCATCGAGCGGATACGCGCGGCGTTGAATCCTGCGCTGGCGGTTGAGGGCGTGGTGATCACGATGTTCGATGAGCGGACCAACCTGGCGCAGCAGGTGGCGGAGGAGTTGAGGAAATTTTTTGGAGAGAAGCTATGCACGACGACGATTCCGCGGAACATACGGCTGGCGGAGGCTCCAAGCCACGGGCTGCCGGCGCTGGTGTATGACGTGCGGTCGCGGGGGGCGGAGAGCTACATACGGTTGGCGAAGGAGATCCTGGATCGGCAGGCGAGGGTGGCCAGCGGGCCGGGGGAAGCGGCTTAGATCGATGTACATAAATATTTATATACATCGATATAATTGAGTTGGCGAGGCCTCAGGTCTCAGAAAACCATCGCGACCGAACGATCAACTAAGACAGAACGGGGAGACTCCTTAATGACTACATCGAATGCTGCGGCACTTGATAAGACGGCGGAGAAGACTGGGACGGAAAAGGTTAGCGAGAAGCTGGCTGAGAAGCGGCGAGCTTTGGGGCGGGGGCTGGAGTCTCTGCTGCCGGGGCCTCGGGTGGTAACGGCGCCGGCGGCTCCCACCCTTCCGGAAAGTGCGCGGAAGGATGGGGCAGCCGATTCTACATTCCAGGTCGACGGGGGACGGGCGGGGGCGCCCGTCTCTCCACTGGATGGCTTGGCGGTGGACGAGTTGCAGGCGGTGGCTTCGGGGCGGACTGCGGATGGGGAAACGGTGTTTCGGCTGGCGATTGATCAGATCGATCACAACCCGCACCAGACGCGGAAGGGTTTCGATCAGGAGTTACTCCAGGAACTGACAGATTCGATCAGGGTGCAGGGAGTGCTGCAGCCGGTGGTGGTGCGTCCGGGGACGGAGGGGCGGTTCATCCTGATTTTGGGCGAGCGGCGGGTGCGGGCGTCGAGGATGGCGGGGAAGACGACGATCCCGGTGATTGTGAGGCGGGTTTCGGAGCAGCAGGCGGCGGAAATGACGCTGGTGGAAAACCTGCAGCGGGAGGACCTGAATTGCGTGGAGCAGGCCGAGGCGTTCGCGAACTTGAGCACGGAGTTCAAACTCACACAGGAGGAGATTGGTGCGCGGGCGGGCGTGTCGCGGGAGAAGGTGTCAAATTTCATGCGGCTGCTGACGCTGCCGGAAGGCGTGATCGGGGCGCTGCAAAAGGGGCGGCTGACGTATAGCCACGCGCGGGTGCTGTTGACGCTACGGGATAACGCCCGGATCTGGAAGCTCGCGCAAAGAGTAATGGAAGAAAAGATGTCGGTGGCGAAGCTGGAGGATCTGGTGCTGGGGGTGAGCGCGCCGATCGGAGGGGCCGAGCCGAATAAGGGAGGCGGAGCACGGTGGGTGGATCCGAATGTGAAGGCGGCGCAGCGGTCGCTGGAGGAAGTGCTCGGGATGAGGGTGCGGATTCGGGATCGGAAGGGTAGAGGCAAGATTGTGATCGAGTATGGAACGCTCGAGGACTTTGATCGGGTGGTGGGGATGCTGAAGGGGAAGTGAAGGCAGTGGTCAGTGGGCAGTAGAACCAGGAACATCCCCGCCCGAGCGGAGTTTGTGCGGGCCACCCTCGAGGGTCAGGATGGGCGCCAGGCCTGGGCCACCTGCCATGAACAACGTCTTGTAATATCAAATAATACATGTTATTGTTCTGGCATTATGAGCAGCACCGAGAAAACCGTCAGCTTCCGCGCCGTCGCCGAAAGGATCGACGCGCTCGATTCCCTGGCCGCCGCGCAGGACCGTTCGCGCAGCTATCTCATCAACGAGGCGATCACCAACTACATCGAGCTGCACGCCTACCAGGACGCGCTGGTCCGCAAGGGGCTTGAAGAGATGCGGAAAGGCCGCGTCGTAAGCCATGCGGAGGTCGTAAAGCGACTCAAGCGGGAGGGGCGCGCTCGGCGATGATCGGGCCGATGATCGGGCCGACGATCGAATGGACCGAGCAGGCGACCCGGCAACTGGATCAGGCCCACGATTACATCGCTTTCTCTAATAGCGAGGAGGTTGCCGCCCGGATCACGATGCGGATCGTTACCAGCGTTCAACAGCTCGCTACATTCCCCATGTCGAGCAGATCAGGCCGGGTTCCGCGTACTCGTGAGCTGGTCATTTCGAATACGCCCTTTATCGCAGCCTACGCCATCGATCATGACCGCATCGTGGTCCTCGCCCTCTACCACGGTGCGCAACAATGGCCGGAGATCTTCTAGATAAAGTCCAAACCCTACGCGCGACTGTCCACGATTGGGGCCCGGCACGGTGATCTCCCACCCTTGCAAAAGGCGCAAGGGTGGGGCACCCTCAGTGGTGACAATGCAAACAAACGTCAATCACGGGTGGGGCCACCCAGCGCTGGGCCACCCGCCCAAATGGCTAGCTTGTCCCACTTGTTACTCTGCTGATTCTCCCTGCGTCGGCGGGTAGAGCTCGACCTCGGGGGCTAAAGCCCACTCTGATTCAAAACAGGTTACGCGGCCCTAAAGAGGCCGCTCTTCCACGGGGTCCACACATTCGTGCGTGAGAACTGGGTCGCCCCCTGCGGGACTTGAGATCATTTCTTCCACTTTTCCCAGCGCTGAAGCGCTGTGCTAAGTTCGGTCGCCCCTCCGCGGCTGGGTTCCACCAGGGTGCCTTCGCGATTGAATCAGAGGCTTATCCAGCGGCCCTGCCCTTATCCGAATGGCCAGCCTCTCCCACTTTTTGCTCCCCTGATTCTCCCTGGCCGGCGGTAAGGTTTTCAGCTCGGCTACGGTCTTGTTTTGCGCTGACAGTGGGCTTCGCTTAGTTTAGGATTCGAGCGCTAACTCAGGGCTACTGTGAGCGCAGACGGATGCCGAGCTTTGCTCGGCTTGGACGGCCGAGGGCGGCCGTCCCTACGCGAGCCCGGCTGGCGCTGGGGTGTGAGGGGATATGGGACTGATTGATGTTTTGTTTGGGCGGCCACTGGCTTCTTCCGAGGACGAGGGGCAGCGGATTACGCCTCAGCAGGGGATTCCTACGTTTGGACTCGATGCTTTGAGTTCGGCGGCTTACGGGCCGGAGGCGGCTTTGACGATTTTGCTGCCTTTGGGATTGGTGGGGGTGCAGTACATTGTGCCGTTGACGGCGGCGATCATTGGGCTGCTGGTGATTGTGTATTTCAGTTACCGGCAGACGATTGCGGCTTATCCGATGGGCGGGGGATCTTACACGGTTGCCCGGGAGAACTTGGGGGACCGGGCGGGAGTGCTGGCGGGCGCGGCCTTGATGATCGATTACCTGCTGAATGTGGCGGTGGGCATATCGGCGGGGATCGGGGCGCTGGTTTCGGCGGTGCCCTGGTTGCAGCCGCACACTTTGGCTCTGTGCCTGGGGGTGCTGGCTATATTGACGATGGTCAATCTTCGGGGAGTGAAGGAGGCGGGATCGGCGTTTGTGGCTCCTACATATTTGTTTGTGGGGACGCTCGCGGTGGTGATCGTGATGGGGCTTTATAAGGTGGTCGTGTCGGGGGGACATCCGGTGGCGGTGGTGGCGCCGGCGGGAACCGCGCCGGCGGCTTTGCAGGCGGTGGGGGTGTGGATTTTGCTGAAGGCGTTTGCTTCGGGGTGCACGGCTTTGACGGGCATCGAAGCGGTTAGCAACGGGGTGCAGGCGTTTCGGAAGCCGGTGGTCCCGGCGGCTCGGGCTACGTTGACGGCGATCATCGCGATGCTGATTTTGTTGCTGGGGGGAATTGCGCTTTTGGTGCGGTACTACGGAATTATGGCTACGGATCCGGGACAGGCGGGATACCAGAGCGTGTTGTCGATGGTGACGGCGGCGGTGACGGGGAAAGGAATTTTTTACGATCTGACTATGTTCTCGGTGTTGCTGGTGCTTTGTTTGTCGGCGAACACTTCGTTTGCGGATTTTCCCCGGCTGTGCCGGGTGATGGCTCGGGACGATTATCTACCGCATTCTTTAACGATTCGGGGACGGCGGCTGGTGTTCTCGCAGGGGATCTGGGTGCTGGCGATTCTGGCGGGGCTGTTGCTGATTTTGTTTGATGGGGTGACAGACCGGTTGATTCCTTTGTTTGCGGTGGGAGCGTTTCTGGCATTCACTTTGTCGCAGGCGGGGATGGTGGGGCATTGGCTGAGGACGGCGTCGTGGGCGGGGGCTTGGCACAGCATCCTAATCAACGGTCTTGGAGCTTTGGCTACGGGGACCACGACGATAGTGATTGTGGTGGCGAAGTTTGCCGCGGGGGCATGGGTGGTGGTGCTGCTGTTGCCGGCGGCGGTGGTGTTTATGCAGCGGGTGCACCGTCACTATGAACGGGTGGCGGAGGAAACAGCGCTGCCCGGCAGGGTGATTCCGGATGCAGGGGAGTTGGCGCCGCCGATTGTGCTGGTTCCGGTGGAGAAATGGAATGCGGCGACGGAGAAGGCGCTGCGGTTCGGTATGACTTTGTCTCCGGATGTGCGGGCGGTGCATGTGACGTGCGATGCCGATGAGAGTCGGCCTTCGTGGTTGGCCGAGTTGCCGGCGGAGACGCGGCAGCCGATGCAGGTCACATTGCCGTCGCCGTATCGGCTGGTGATTCATCCGATTGTGGATTATGTGTTGAAGGTGGAGAAGGAGAATCCGGGGCGGACGATCGCGGTGGTGATTGCGTCGATGGTGGAGCGGCACTGGTATCACTATTTTCTGCACAATCAGCGGGCAGAGATATTGACGGCGCTGCTGCTGATGGGTGGGGATGAGCGGATCAACATTATTAATGTGCCTTGGTATTTGAAGGCGTGAAAGCAGTTGCCAGTTGCCAGCGGTCAGTTGCCAGAACAATAAGGACTTGATTTTGCATTCACTGGCGACTGGTTACTGGCAACTGTTCCTGGGATTGATTCACACTCTCCAATAGTCAGGGCGCCAGTGCTGGATTGATTTTTTGATGTCGGAGGCGGAGAGCTTTTCGTTCAGAGTTCGGGCGGCTAGCGCGGGGAGTTCGGCGTCGGAGGCGAAGCGCAGCGCGATCAGTTGCGATTCGGTGAATTCTGGGATGCGGGGACGAAGGGCTGGGTCGAGCAAGGACGCGAGGCGCAATCTTTCTTCGAGGCGGATGACGCGGTCCTGCACCTTGAGGGCATAAAGGCGGATCTTGAAGATGGCGGCTATCGCAGCGATCATGACGACGACCAACCATGCCGAATGCAGACTTGGCCTTCTGACCAGGTGGACGATGGTCGCGATCAGGGTGATGGCGAATACGGGGAGGATGAAGAAATGGAAGAGCGGATCGTAACGCGTGTAATTGGAATAACTTTGGGGAACTGCGTTAGCCATGGCGAAAGGCTCCTTTGAAAGTCGAACCATCATCGCACAGATAGACGGGGTAAGACATCCAGGGGGACGCGGCAAGCCGCGCCTCACGGGGAACCACTTCGAAAACATCTGGGGATGTGCGGCGGGTCACAGTGTTGTCACTTCCCGCCGGAGTACAATCGCGCTCTTGACGGGCCTGATTTGAAGGCTGATCTCAGCGGGAGGCTCAGTGCCGGACCAACTCTTCGGGGAGATGCTCCAAAGCATCGTCGATGGCGCGCCGGATAGGGCTGCGGAATTGGCGCGGCAGGCGCTGGCCAAGGGCGTCGATCCGCTGGAAGCGGTGAACCGGGGATTTGCTGTGGGGATCACGTTCGCCGGCGATCAATTCGGCTGCGGTGAAATGTTTCTGCCCGATCTGCTCGCCTCGGCCGAGGCGATGAAGGCCGCCATCAAGGTTCTTGAACCGGAGATGCTGAAGCGCGGCTCGCGGCGCGAGACTCTGGGCAAGATTGTTCTCGGCACCGCCAGAGGCGATATTCACGACATTGGCAAGAATCTGGTCGCCACCATTCTTTCCGCCAGCGGATTCCAGATCTTCGATCTGGGAACCAGCGTGACTCCCGAGCAGTTCGTTGCCAAGGCCAAAGAAGTTGATGCCGACATCGTCGGCGTCTCCGCTTTGCTGACGACAACCATGGCCGGCCAGAAAGCCGTGATCGAAGCGCTGGATCGGAATGGTTTGCGGCCTCGGGTAAAGGCGATCATTGGGGGCGCCGCGGTCACCTCGAAGTGGGCGGCCGAAATCGGCGCTGACGGATACTCTCGCAATGCCATCGATGCGCTGGAACTGGCAAAGAATCTGATGGGCAAAGGAACAGTCTCGGCATGAGACCCAGAATTCAACTGCTCAGTGCTGAACTCATCGGGCGCATTCTGCGCGAAGCGTTTGAACTGCTGATGAGCCCCGGAGTTCGCGTGGGCTCGGCGGTGATCGAGCTATTACAGTCTGCCGGTGTTGAAGTCAATGACGGAATAGCGCGCATCCCTGAGCCGCTGGTGCGAGAGTGCCTGGCATCGGTCCCACGGGACTTCTACCTGTACAACCGCCGCGGAGAGAAAGCCGTCCATTACGGCGGCGACGATGTGCAATTCGATCCCGGCTCCTGCTGCGTGCAAATGCTCGATCCTGACACGCTGGAAGCGCGGCCGTCGGAGACTCGCGACCTGGTGCGCATTGTCCAAGTCACGGAAACTTTGCCGCAGTTCGCCGCGCAATCTACCGCCGTTGTGTGCAGCGATAATGACGCGCCGAGCGCGATCGGCGATCTCTACCGGCTGTTCGTGGTCCTGCAGTATTCCGACAAGCCGGTGGTGACCGGATCGTTCTCCGCGGCCGGCCTGCAGGGAATGATTGACTTGCTTGCCACCGACAGCGGCAGCGCGGAGCGGTTGCGTCAGCAACCGCGGGCAGTTTTTGATGTGTGTCCTTCCCCGCCGTTGAACTGGTCGGAGTTCGGATCGCACAATCTGCTCGACTTGGCCCGCGCCGGCATGCCCGCGCAAATCGTCTCCATGCCACTGGCCGGCGGCACCGCTCCGGTGACACTGGCTGGTTCGGTGACGCAGCATGCCGCCGAAGTGCTGGCTGGCATCACGCTGCATCAACTGGCGGGACCGGGATCACCGATAGTCTGGGGTGGCGCTCCTGCCATCTTCGACATGCGTACCGGAGGCGCGCCCATGGGCGCGGTGGAAACGGCCATGCTGAATATGGCGTGCGCCGAAGTCGGCAAGCATCTTGGCCTGCCGACCCACGGCTATCTGGTCGCGACCGATTCGAAGCTTGTGGATGCGCAGGCCGGCGCGGAGAGTGCCCGCTCGGCGATGCTCGGAGCGCTGGCGGGCATCAACATGATTTCGGGGGCGGGGATGCTTGAATCTCTCGCCTGTTTCAGCGTCGAAAAGCTGGTCATTGATGCGGAGTCGATTGCCTCGGCGCAGCGGCTGGCGCGAGGCATTGAAGTCCGCGGCGAGGAAGTCCGCGGTGATGACGTTGGTAGTGAAAGCCTGGCCACCGCCATGTTCGCGCAAACCGGGCTCTCCGGAGAATTTCTCAAGCTGAAGGAGACGCGCGCGCTTTTTCGGCAGGAGCAGTATCTTCCCTCCCCGGTCATCGATCGCAGCGCGCGAGGCTCGGAGCCACCCAGCGACGTCTTTACGCGAGCCCGTGCCCGCGTCGATGAACTGGTCGGCAAGTATCAGAAGCCATCTCTTCCCGAAGACGTGCTGCGGAAGTTTCAGGCAATCGTTAAACGCGAAGCTGATCGCGAGGCTGACCGCGAAGCAGACAGAGCAGGCGTGGGCCTTCCCAGGAACTGAGAATCCTGAAAACCGGCTGTTTCCCTCCGGACGTCGAACCCTAAGACCACCGACCTCAGTAGCGCCCGGGATTTCGTCGGACGGTACTGGACGCTACTTTACTTTCCGATGCAGAAGGTGACGCTAGCAGCTATCGAAAACAAAACAATGCGATTGCAGTAAAACCACCACTCTGGAGTACATGCCGGAGTACTCAGTAGCATGCTGTGACCCTCTGATTTCTTTCGCGGCGGTGACAAGCCTTCGGGGGTCCTCGTCAGAGCGCATTCTGCCGGTCGTCTTCGGTACTCTTCCAGTCCGATGAGTGCGGGCTAAGGTATCTCTTCACCCCGATGTCGCGGAGAACATCTGCAGGGCTTTTCAGCGACGGTGCCTCAGGCTCGATTGGGCCAACATACGCCGCTGATAGCGGCTCAAACGCGTCGGCGGCCAAGTCGTTACTGATCAGGATCAACTGGCCGATGGGGAAGCCGGGGTACAGCACTTGAGGAGTATTTGAAACGTTGGCAATTTCGAGGGTCAGGCAGCCCCGATAGAGAGGATGGATCCACGGGGCTGTTTCAATCACCAAAAACGTGCGCGCGACCGAAGACTTGGTTAGTATCTGCCCGGAAACATCGTTGGGTAGCTTGATAAATTCCAGTGTGGCTCCAAGCACGGTCTGATGGGCAGGGATGACGAGGTAAGCTCCCAATGGTTTGTGCACTTTCAGGTGGGAGCGCTTGGCGGAATCAGGTTTAGTTGGGTCGAGGAACGGTGCTGGTGGACTCTGCGGAATTAGGAAAAAAGAGCCGAGTCGAAGGTCTATCGCGTCGTGGTCGAAGGCTTCCCCGCTACCGAGGAATGGCGTAATGACTAGGCTCTCGGGCCTCCACCCTGGAATCCGGAGTCGCGCTTCGATCGTCTTCTTTGATAAGACGCTCATGGCCTACTGAAGAGTGTAATGTCCTCAAGGGCCTTTGAAGTCCAGCTCTCAAGCTTTTTGGCCCAATGCACTCGCCGCTTCGCCGAGTTCAGATTTTCGTCCGCAACTCGATTCATTAGCTTCTCGATGTTTTCCAAGTAGAAGAGGGCAAAGCTATTCAGGACCGTGACAGCGGTCGGAGTAGCTGGTTGAGGTTGGCCGTCAATGGTGATGGTCGACGGTACAATACCTTCTTGCAGATAGTGAGCGATGTGCTCTCTCAATTGAACGAAGTCATGTACCCCTGTATCGAGGCCGCCGACAATCCTTCCCAATTGTGTGTTGATCTCCGGAATTACCTTGAAAAACGCATCTATGAGCAGCTTCCGCGTGTCCTCGGCTTCAATGAAGTCATTGTCCGTCAACGCACTCAACAAATCCATGACGCGCACATACCGGGAATCAATGTTATGTATCTGCGGCCACCATTTCAGTTGCTTCAGCAGATCGGTTTGGTACTTAACGCGAAATGGATGCGAGGGATGGAGGGAGTAAAAGTGGATGGGTGGCTGGCCGGGCCTTGAGGTCGCAAGGGCGTCGCTCTTGTCCAACAAATTTGGTAGGTCGAACAACTCAATGTAAGCGAAAGTGTAGCACGAGCCTATCAGGCAGACGGCGAAGAGGTCGCAGAACAGTTCCTTGCTCCAACTAAGGACAGTGTCTACGAGCCGGCTCTTCTCGGTCCTTTCTTTTGTCTGATAGTCCGCTCCATAGACGATTTCGAGTGCAGCCCTTACCTCATGCCGGAGTTGGTCGTCCAACGATTTCTCCGAGTAGACATATTCACCTATCTCATGGGCTACAAGGCAATTCAGGAACAGGGAGCTGCCCTGCGTACTCGGAATTCCAATCAAGCCCAAACCGGATGGGAACTCCTCGGCAGTTACGATAAATGCGAGGTCTGATGCTGCACCCCGAATCCAAGTCGGATTCACCTGGAGATAATCGAATGTTTCGGTGAGGAAGATTGCAAAATCTGCGTTTTGCAGTCCGGGGAGTTTTCGCGTCCGGTCCAGCATGGCAGAAATAAGCGCGGTCGGCTGATTCAGCGTGTCCGAATCACTTGCTGGCTTGATGAATTGATGTAACTGTTTCCAAACGCGCCGAATTGTAAAGAGTTCGTCACGCATTTCGTGAAACTCGTCCTCAGTGGCAATCTCCAGATGCTCAGGTGGGAAGGCAGCCAGGTGATTTTTCGTCGCCGTGGCCAGTTGTTCGACGCACTGGAAGAATCGCGCCGAGGACTCGGTGAACGCTACTGATTGCGGGATCTCGGTACAAGAGGCGGAGACAGAATCGACAAATCCGTAAAGGGCGGAGACTTCGCGCACGAGTTGATTCCGAAGCGAAAGCATCAATCAACGGAAAGTCTCGGCCAATGACGGATCGTCGTAATGGTAGAGCGCTCGGTTTTCGACTGCGGAAAAGAACCCGATCGTAGCACGAACATCTTCTTTGGTGTACTTCTCACCCGCATGTATCCGTTCAATTTCGTCTTTGAGATTAGGGTCAGCGAGCACGTGGAGGACCTCCTCCACTGTCCGAACCTCTTCGAAGCGGTTGAATCCCGCCTCTTCGTGAAGTTTGGAAACTGGAGTCCCTGACTGAGGAGTGGGCTCGCTTAGCGAGTTGAGCGCCGCTCGCAGCGCGGACTTCAACTCAGGCGTGGGCTCACTTCCCGACAAGACAAGCTTCAAGCGCTTGATTGCGCTTCTCGCTTGGAGCGCTAGGGATAGATAATTTATTCGCTCGCCGCGGTTCGCCATTGACTCACACAGGGTAGGCATAGTTTCCTCCCTTGTAAAGAACGACTCCTACATGTCGAATATGCTGTACAGCTTTCCTCAAATATGTCAAATATATTCGACATAATGCCGGTACTCGACTGGATGGCTGATTTGGGCGTGCAGATGCGGGACGCCCGGGAAAAACGGAGCATGAGTCAGGACGAGCTCGCGGAGAAGGTCCACAAGAGCCGGCAGAGCATCAATCTCTATGAGAACGGAAAAGGTAACCCGGATTTTCGGGTTGTGGCCGAGATAGCTGCGGCGTTAGGGAAGGAATTTAATGTGCTGGGCTGCACGATCGGCCCTGAAGATGTGATCCGGCGTTTACCTCCGGCCGAACAGCTCTGCCTCGAATTCGATCACGACCATACTTTCTTAGCCACGCTGACGATCCGACCCTCAAGCAAATCAGTCTCGATCACGACCGTCGCGGAGCTCAGCGACAAACTCGCATGATTCCGTCGACGGAGTTTCGCTCAAACTCCTGCACTCCCACCTCTGCCGTAAGGGCCGAACCGATCTCGTCATTCTTTGCGTCCCTTTCGCTGTTTGGCCGCCCTTGTTCGTGCCTTCGCGGCGGCCTTGGAGGCTTTAGTCGCGCTTTCTCTGCGTTGCTTGGCGGTTAGAGCCTTAGCGCGAGCAAGGCCGCCACGCCTCCCCATTTCCGACATGACCTTCGAAATCTGATCATTCCCGCTCATGTTGCAAATAGTACACCGTGGCGCCAGGGATGCGCGGAGTTCGTATTTGGTTCTTGACACCGTAGCGCTACGGTGAAATCATGAGGACGTTAGAACGGGCCGAGGGAGTGTTCGAAGCACTCCACCCAGCCCTAACCACGGTCGCCTACTTAAGGAGGCAACAATGGCTAGACAGCAACGTAGCACCACTATTACTCAAGAATCTACTCCTCCCATCTCTCGGGCTGCTCTCTACGCCCGAGTCAGCACCCTCAACAATCAAGATCCCGAAATGCAGCTCGCTGAACTGCGGGAATATGCGGAGCGCCGCGGCTGGCAGATCGTTGAGGAATTCACAGACCAGGGAGTGTCGGGCTGCAAGGAGTCCCGGCCAGCGCTCAATCGACTCATGTCGGATGCCTGCCGCCGACGGTTCGATGCCATTTTGGTCTGGAAGATCGACCGCTTTGGGCGCTCCTTGAAGCACCTCGTCAATGCCCTGGCCGAACTTGCAGCATTGGGGGTGGCGTTCATCAGCCTGAGGGACAACCTGGATCTGAGCACTCCATCGGGTCGCTTGATGTTCCAAATAATCGGCGCGATGGCGGAGTTCGAGCGAGCGCTAATCCAGGAGCGGGTCTGCGCCGACATAAGGAACGCACGCGCCAAAGGGAGGCGACTGGGAAGGCCGCGGGTTATTGTGGATGCCTCACGGGTTGCCGCTCTTCGCGCTCGTGGGAACTCGTGGTCGCAAGTCCAGGCCGAGCTAGGGGTGAGCAAGGGCACTGCGCAGAGAGCCTTTGCAGGCTTGCCCAAAATCGGGTAGCCGAGGATTCTGGGCGTTCGCCAACTGAGAAAGGCCCCTTTGGGCGAGAAGCTTGAGCCTCGCGCTTAAGCCTCGGCCTGCTCTAGAAGACCTCACTCTGCCACTTGTCGCTGATTGTTACCATTTTCAGGACCTCCTCCAGCACATCCAGTGGCTTCGACTTCATTACATCCTTGAGGTTGACTTTCTCATTGAGGTACTGGAAATTGTTGATTCCCACCGCTGGGTTGAGGTTGCCCATCATCGCCAGTAGGCCCTCCAGGTCGTAGGGGCACTGGTACATGGCCTCGTACTTAACCAGAAGCACATCCGCTTCTTCCGGATGGTCGCAAAACGCTCCCGCCACCTGATACTGCAGTTCCAGCCAGGCCGCTGCTGGTGGAACGTTGCCCAGTGCCTGCTTTGCTTCCGGGTCGAGCGGTGTGTTCCGCCACCGTTCCAGGCGCTCGTGGCGCTGGCGATCTGCCGCTTCCGACTCTGCCTGACGGTAGGCTTCGCGTTTCCGTGCCTCCTCCTCTGAGAGGTCGCACTTGCCAGTTGCTGAGTTGTAGAGGCGGAGGTCGTAGGTCGGTTCGCTTCGCTTTTCCCCTCTCATGATCTCCCCTGCAGAATGGCAAACCGCATTACTCCGTTTCTACGCAGGCGCCGTTTTTATGCCGCGTAACTGCAACCCTCAAAGGAGCAGCCGTAACGAATGATCGTCTCTCATTTTGTGCAGTATATCAAGAGTATTTGCATACTATAGTCGGTCGCACAATAGTGTTCACTGCCTCGATGATCGTGCCTTATGGCGAAGCGGTTGGCACGGTCAGGGCGTGGAAAAAGCCCCGAGAGCGCCTTCGGGCTAGTCCTAAGGAGCGTCCGCGAAAGCCACCAGCTGTCGCAGGAGGAGCTTGCCGCACGATCTGGCTACCACCGGACGTACATCGGGCAACTGGAGCGCGGCGAGAAATCGCCATCTCTACGAACAATATTTAATCTGTCTTCAGCGCTCAAGGTTGGTCCTTCGACGCTTGTGCGAAGGGTTGAGCGGTTGGTCTGAAACCTCTCCGCAGTTGCGGATGTGCAGTAGAAGATCCCTATTCCCCCACAAGGGCATCGTCTGATTCTCGGCGGCTGATAGTTCCACCGCGCACTCCGGCGCGTCGTTCTGCGGTTTGTTGACCAAGGAACTCATCAGGCTAGCCCGGGCGGGTCTTGGTTCGAGGACTTGATATTTTCCGGAATCCTGGTCATCACTTCCCAGAAGCGACCGACTGAGCTTCGTTCAGATAGGAATGGAAGGAACTGGAGGTGAGCGATGATGTGGGTGCTGGAGGGTGCGGCAGCTACGGCCCGAAATGGGCATTGGTGCTTGATGAGTCCGTCCAAAA
>Ga0208821_1000125_pt1 | contig 65147 bp, 69 predicted proteins | sample June2015DPH_20_5_FD_184720 | JGI IMG/M metagenome (GOLD analysis project Ga0208821, IMG submission 184720) | Peatland microbial communities from SPRUCE experiment site at the Marcell Experimental Forest, Minnesota, USA - June2015DPH_20_40... | ecosystem: Environmental > Terrestrial > Soil >...
GGTGTATCTTTGTAATCGTTGCCGGCAGCATGGGGTACCTCCTTGAAGTTATTTTTGCAGAATGACTAAAAGGGTACCCCATTTCTTTTTGCTGACTCAACCGTGACACAAGAATTAATACCATTCCTCCCGTCCTGTAGAGCTTGTAGAGATGGAGAGAAAGTGTTAGTATGAATATTATTTAAAATAACAGAACCTCGGCGGGATTTTATCTATCGTTCAGACGTAAGTCTGCCTACCACAGGCAAGCGTAAAAAAAGGATTAGAAAATGATAATAAGGGGATTTCGGGAAAAGATTCTGTATTATGTTGTCCCACTTCTCGCCTTTTTCTTCTTCTTCGGAAGTTTCACAAGAGGGGCTTGTGCCATGACGACGGAAGAAGAGAAGAAGTTGGGGAAAAAGGTTCTCCTCGAAATTGAGAAAGAGGCCGATTTCGTGCAAGACCTAAACGTTCAAGCTTTTGTTGAAAAGGTGGGTTACTCCTTAGTGGATCAGCTGGATTTAAATCCGTTCGAGTTCAGATTTTATGTGATCAATGAACTGGATCCGAATGCCTTTGCCGTTCCGGGTGGCTATATTTTCATTAACACGGGGCTCATTGCTTTGGCAGAGAACGAACAGGAGATTGCAGGAGTGCTGGCCCATGAAATCTCCCATGTCACGCAAAGGCATATCTCCAAGCTGATTGAGAAATCGAAAACGCTTACCCTTGCCACCCTGGGCGCCATGATCGCAGGGATGATTGCGGGCAGAGGCGGGGCAGGCTCTGCAGCGGCGGTGTCGATGGCGCAGGCTACGGCGGGAGCTCTTACGTTGAAATTTTCCCGAGAAATCGAGCAAGATGCGGATCAACACGGCCTTAATTTAATGATCAAAGCGGGCTACGATCCCGAGGGGATGATTAACTTTTTTAAAAGGCTCCAGAAGGTAAGCTTGGCCATGGCACCGAAGGTCCCTGCTTACCTTCTCAACCATCCGGCCATTGAAAACCGAATTTCTCTTTTAGAAAACATTCTTAAGATGGGACCGAAGCCTACAGGGCCTTTCAAAACCTTTGAGGATTTCAACAAGATTCATACAATGGTTTTTGTAGAGGAGAGGGAACCTCAGGTAGCCATCACCTATTTTCAGTCTTTGATCGATGCCAACCCCCATCGTTGCGAGGGGTACTATGGTTTAGGTCTGGCCTATCGGAAGATGGGAAGATTCGATAAATCGATGGAAGTCCTTCAACAGGCGCACTCTTTGGCCCCTAAGGATCTCGATGTATCCAGAGAGCTGGGCATCGTTTATTTCCTTTCAGGAAAGGTGGATCAGGCCATTGAGCATCTCGAGGCCTTACAATCCACTCCCGGACAAGGTCAACACAATGACCCGATGATGATTTATTACCTTGGGAGGGGATATCAGGAGAAAGGGGACCTTGCCAAAGCTCTCCCACTCCTTCTGAAGATTCAAAAGGAGAAACCTGAATTCCTTGATGTCTACTACTCCCTCGGATCTGTTTACGGAAGAACAGGGCAGAAGGGACTTTCCCATTTCTATTTTGGGAAATATTTCAAATTAAAGCAGGAGAGAAACAACGCCCTCCTTCACTTCAGAACAGCTATTGACTTGCTGGAGAGGGGAAGCCCCGAGAGAGAAGAAGCCCAAAGCGAGATCAAAGAAATCACGTCACCCAAACGATGAAACATTTATGGGAGGGCAACCCATCTTTTCCATCCATTTTTAAAAAGGCCAACATTATATCCGAGACCCAAGACGACTACCGGTTCAAGAGAGACGAAGGCAGGATGAAGCCCGCCGAGGTTTATTGCAAAGAGATTTTAGAGATCGGGGTTGACTCTTAGTGAAGTGATTGTGATATTCCCCCACGGCCCAATTGGGTGAACGGTTCGGGACCTTGCTTGGCCAAGGTCCATGGGAGAGACGACCGCATGAAGGAACGGACGAAGAAGTCGAAAGAGGAAATGATGAGGCTCAATCAGGAGCTTTCGATCCTCAATGCCATCGGTCAGACCGTCAATCAGTCCGCCGATCTGGACGAAATTCTGAATAAGAGTGTGGATAAGATGATGGAGATGATCGACGTCCACCAGGCCAGCATTTATCTTTTTGACGAAAAGAAGGGCGAGTTGACGTTAGTGGTTCATCGCGGATTTTCCAAGAAGTTTTTGGAACTTATGAAGCATAGAAAGTTCGGGGTAGGAATATCTGGAAAAGTTGCCCTCTCGGGTGAGTCGGTATTCGTGGAGGACTACCCCAATCATCCGGATGCCTTAGCCATTGCGGTTGAGGATGGGTTGAAGTCCCTGGCCGTTATCCCCGTTAAGTCGAGAGACAAAATCTACGGGGTGTTAAACATCGCGAAAAAAGAATTTTCAGAGATCGCTCCGTTTGATAAAAACCTCTTCAACTCGATCGGACAGATCATCAGCGGAGCGATGGAGAGAACTTTTCTTTATACCGAGAACGTTAAACGTCTGGAAGAGCTGAAGACGCTCTATTCGATCAGCCAGGAGATTGCGTCGAAACTTGAGTTAAAAGTGATTCTTCAGAAGATCGTGGAGAGCGCTGTGGAGCTCTTGGGTGGTGATTCAGGAGCCATTTCCCTCTGGGACAATCGAAAGCAGAATTATTCTATTGCGATTGTGCATGGATTATCCGAATCGTTTATTGGAATGGAAGTTTCTCAACCCGGGGGTGGTGTGTCAGCGGAGGTGATTGCCAAGAAGTCCCCCGTCGTCTATAAGGATTATGAGCACCATCGTAACCGATTAGAAGCATTAGATTCCTATCATATTCAAGAAGGTTTGGGCGTGCCTTTAACCGTTAGGGAGATGATTATTGGGGCGATGGTGATTTGTTCTTCTAACCCTGAGGTCCACTTTAAACAAAAAGAGATCGATCTTCTGTACAACTTTTCCCATCAGGCGGCCGTGGCTATTGGAAATGCCAAACTCTACGAGGATTCTTTGGCAAAGATCAAACAATTGACTACCCTTTACGAGATGGGGAAAACCCTTTCCTCTACCCTGGATCTTGACGATTTGCTCAAAAAGGCATTGGAACTTCTCAAAGAGCGTTTAGGCTACACCGCCTGCGGAATTCTTCTCCTGGATAAAGAAAAGGACGAACTCTATATGAAGCAACTCATCGGCGGAAATCTGGAGGAGATCAAGAAATTCAAATTTAGAGTTGGAATCGATGGTATTGTGGGTTGGGCGGCCAAAACCGGGGGACTCGTTTATGTCCCCGATGTTTCCAAGGATTCCCGATACATTCCTGTGGGACCTTGCATCAAATCGCAGGCAACCTTTCCTCTCAGGGTGAGGGATCAATTGTTCGGAGTTTTAGACATTGAGAGCGATGAACTCAACGGGTTCGATGAAGAAGATTTGAAGACGCTCTCTTCCTTTGCGAGCCAGATGAGCATCTCGATTGAAAATGCTCAGCTTTTCTCCAATCTGAAGCAGACGCTACAGGAATTAAAGCAGGCCCAGGACCAGATTGTACAGGCTGAGAAATTAAGAGCCATGGGAGAGATGGCCAGTGGCGTGGCTCACGATTTTAATAACGTCTTGGCTGTCGTCCTGGGGAACATTCAGCTCCTCCTCCATCAGTTGGATCACCTGAGCCCTGAAGAAGTTCGTGAAGGCTTGAAAACCATTGAGCGCTCCTCGAAGGATGGCGCGGAGACGATCCGTCGTATACAGGAATTTACGGGCGTGAGAAGGGATAGAGAGTTTGTCACCCTTTCTCTCAACGAAATCATGATGGAAGTCGTGAACATTACTCAACCCCGTTGGAGGGATCAGACACAAAAGAAGGGGATACAGGTTGGATTGACAACTCACCTGGGAGATATCCCTATGGTTATGGGGAATCCTTCTGAACTGAAGGAGGTGCTGACCAATATCGTTTTCAATGCTGTCGACGCAATGCCTAACGGGGGTAAGCTGACGGTCACCACGCAACCCCAAGCAGAGGATTGGGTGGAAGTGAGGATTGCGGATACAGGAGTCGGAATGACCGAGGAGGTGAAAAGGAGGGTTTTTGACCCATTTTTCACCACAAAGGGCGTGACGAATTCCGGGTTGGGAATGAGCGTTTCCTACGGGATCATCAAGCGTCATGGAGGCGAAATCCTGATCGAAAGCGAATTAGGAAAGGGGACGAGTTTTGTCATTCACCTGCCGACAGGATATGGGGAAGAAGAAGCCGTTGCGAAAGAGGTCACCCCGGTCAAGGAGTCGCGACAAGCACGGATCCTGGTGATCGACGACGAAGATTCTGTTCGAGATGTTCTCTCCCGCATGTTGAAGGCTAAAGGTCATCAAGTGGCAGTTGCCTCCAACGGCGAAGAGGGAATTGAACGGTTCAGATCTGAGCCATTTGATTTGGTTTTCACGGACCTGGGAATGCCGAAGGTCTCTGGATGGGAAGTGGGAAAGACGATCAAGGCGATCAATCCCAAAGTCCCCATCGCCATGATCACCGGATGGGGGGTGGAGCTGGATAGAGAAAAGTTGAGCGAAAGCGGGATTGATCTCAGCATCGCTAAACCTTTCAACTTCGATCAAGTGATTAATTTGGTCTTCGAAGCCATGGAGTTGAAAGAAAGGATGTGATGGCCTCAGCGATTGATCCCATCGCGTTGGCCGACGAGGCTGGGAAGATTGTTAGTTCTGGAGAGGAAAGGAAATATTACCGATTCCGTCCTGCTCTTTATTACGGGGGGATCGCCACAGCTGACTGCGTGGGATGTTGTTTGAGGTGCCTCTTTTGCTGGTCCTGGCGCATCGTGGTTCAACCTGAAAAGGCAGGACGATTCTACTCGCCGGAGGAGGTAGCTGAAAATCTCACTTCGATCGCCGGGAGAAAAGGATTTCATCAAGTTCGGATAAGTGGTAACGAGCCCACCCTTCACCGATCCCACCTCTTAAGTGTTCTCGACCTCATTCCCAAGGAGATTCATTTCATCCTTGAGACCAACGGGATTTTGATCGGCCATGATCCTTCTTATGCAAAGGACCTCTCCCGTTTCCCTCATCTCTATGTCCGGGTGAGCCTGAAAGGGGCCTCTCCTGAGGATTTCACCCATTTAACCAATGCAAGACCTGAAGGATTTAACTATCAATTGGAGGCGCTGGAGCACCTGGTGGGGGAAGGAATAAATTGTTTCCCGGCCGTGATGGCAAGTTTTTCTTCCCAGGAGGAGATAAAAAGTTTGAGGCGGAAATTAAAGGGGATCCGGCCCGATTTTGAAGACTTTGAGGAAGAGGAATTGATTCTCTACCCCTTCGTGTTAGACCACCTCCGGAAAGCCGGCCTTTCTTATTCAATCTGAAATCTAAAATTGTGTCTACCACCATCGCCAGAGGGCAATAACAAGGGTGATCAAGAAGACGAAAATGAGATTCATGTAAGCCATGAAATAGAAAACTTTTTCGTATGGCGGTTTTTCAGGTTTTGTTTCAACTGGCGTCAGCTCGGCTATTTCGGGCATCGTCCATATTTTCTCTTCCCCATGAGGCGCTGTCTTAAGAAGATCTGTCAAGTCATTGCCTGCCTGATGCTTTTTGAAGTGGGTTCCTCCTTTCCAAACCTTACTCAGACATACATCATAGACCTTGCCTTTGTAAGCGAAATAGGCTGGTCTATTCTCTGTACCGTCAAAATGTGGGAGGTCATCGAAGGTCATTCTGGCCTTGGGTTGAGTGGGGATGGAAGTCCTTTGTTTCCTGATTTTAGGCCCAATCACAAATGTCACGATGAAGGCCGTCGCCACCATGATCGCGAACAGGAATATCTTCACGCTCAATAAAATTCCAAATCTTGTGGCATAGAAGATTTTCCATGCTGGGATTCGAGAGACCGTTAACAGCGTTCCTGTAATCGAAAGGATAACGATCCCAAGCCACCCGAGGATCAGTTCCCCTTTTGGAAGACCTTTTGCTGCATACGCCGGTTTCAGCAATATATGGACATATAGAATAGTTCCAAACCAGGCAATGGCCATCAGAAGATGGACGTATCCGACGATCAACCGGACCACTTTTTGAATGGTACTGAGAGGGCGATAAATGCCTTTCGCTTTCAGATCTTCCCTGAAGGCTTCTCCATTCTTTGTCAGTTTTCCTCCTGTGGCATCCACATGACAGACCTTACACTCAAACCCCGTCTGTTGAGCATATTCAGGATTGGAGTGCGAAACCGCAGGGACACAAATGATGGATAGGAAAAAGAGGGCCAGAACATGGGTATTCAAAAGAGACTTCATCAATCGGTCATTTTAAGCGTAAAGAGATCTTTGAACAAAAGGGCGAACAAATCTTACGGTAACACTTCATGTTCGAACTCCATTTCGTTGTCTGTTTTTACCGAGGTTAACTATCCCACCAGGCAGACGGCTATTCCTGCTCCTCGACTGGTGATCTTGTTCGCAATGCTTCCCATGAGAGCGTGTGCCGTAGCCGAGGCACCGCATCGTCCCATAATCAGAGTCTGATATCCCCCCGCCTTGGCTTCGGCCAGAATGCATTCCGCCGTGTTTTTGACGGACTCGGAAACCGACTTCGTTTCGATCTGCTTCGGGTTGATCCCTCTCTGCGTGAGGCTCTCAATCGCGGGCTGAAAAACAGACTCGATCTTGGCCTGTTGGTTGGCCAGCCACTTGTCGAGAACTTTTCTTCTGGCCGCCTTTTCCTCTTCATTCAGGATATGCCCGTCATCCCAGAGCTCCGGAGGAACTCCCGGGGAGACATGATAGAGGGTGATCTGTAAATCACTTATACCCGTGAACTGTTTGCCCGCATAGTCCACTGCTTTTGAAGCGCCCTCTGAGCCATCAATGGCAATCAATATCTTTCTCACGTCGATCCCTCCTTTTCGCCCATCATCTTCTCACGAATCGATAGGTGAGTCCTGCTGAAATGAGTAAAGGGACCACGCCCAACAGAATGAAAACGGCATCCGCCGGCAAACGCATCCACTCGATCAGAGTGGTGATGCGAGCATTTAGAAACTCAGGACCTCTCGCATGCCAATATCCGTTCTTCAATACATCGAAGAACTGGAGCACGCCCCCAGGAAAGAGATTCAGAACCACCATCCCCGCCAGGCCGATATTCAGCCCCCAGAAGGAGAGCCGAATATATTTCTCCACCCGTGCCCACTCTTCATCGGGCAATACCTGCCGAATGGCGAAAACCATGAAGGCAACAGCGAACATTCCGAACACGCCCATCATCGCAGCATGGCCGTGATTGGGGGTGAGTATCGTGCCCACCTCGAAATAGCTGACAATAGGCAGGTTGATGAGAAACCCGAATATCCCAGCCCCGACAAAGTTCCAGAATCCCACCGCCATCATAAAATAGAAGGTCCATTTGTGAGGGATCGAGATTTCTTTGCCGCAGATGTCGCATTTTCCCTCGGACAACTTTATAAAGTCCCAGGCATCCAGTGTCAGCAGTGTCAGGGGTACGACCTCCATGGCGGAAAAGGTGGCGGCAAAGGCCATCGTTACGTTTGACTGTCCCGTCCAATACCAGTGATGCGCCGTGCCGATGATGCCGCCCCCGAGGAAAAGAATCGCATCTAAGTAAATGACCCGGGTTGCTGTTATTCGGGTGACCATTCCGAGCTTGTAGAAGAGGACAGCCACCATCGTGGTGACAAAGAGTTCAAAGAAGCCTTCCACCCACAGATGGATAATCCAAAAACGCCAGTTGTCCACCACCGTGAAGTGGCTCGTACTGGTGAAGAACATGGCCGGTAGATAAAACAGAGGAATCGCAAGAGCCGCCAACAGGAAGAGGGTGGAAATCTCACGTTCTTCCGGTTTTTTTCTTGCGGGACTGCTCGCTCTGAATATCAAGACGAGCCAGATGATCAGGCCGATCGCCAGCAAAATCTGCCAGGCACGACCCAGGTCAAGATATTCCCATCCCTGATGTCCAAACCAGAACCAGAGTTTTCCAAGGAGTTGATAGACGCCAAGCATCTCGCCCAGCAGACTGCCGAAGACGACGATAACCAGTGCAACAAAGAGAAAATGGATCCATTTTGCCTGGCCTTTTGGTTCTCTGCCTCCCAATGAGGTGGCGAGAAACAACCCTCCTGCGATATAGCCGGTGGCTATCCAAAAGATGGCTAACTGTAAATGCCAGGTGCGAAAGACATTGCCTGGAAAGAATGAAGATAGATCAATGCCATAGAAACTTCCCGGATCGGCGCGGTAGTGAGCCGTTGCGCCTCCGACGAGGACCTGGGCTAAAAATAGCAAGGCAACAACTACAAAATACTTTATTGTCGCTTTCTGGCTTTCGGCGACCGCCCCGGGGATCATTTGAGGATGGATATGTTCGCCCCCACCTTTCCAGCCAAGAAAATTGAATCTGCCGAAGGAGAAAAGAACGATGGCTGTTCCGGCAAGGAGGGTAATAAGGCTCAAAGCACTCCAGAGAACCGCGTCACCGGTTGGTGTATTTCCGATCATGGGATCGTAAGGGAAATTATTTGTGTAAGAAAATGATTTCCCAGGACGATTTGATGCGGAGGCCCATGCGGTCCAGGCAAAGAAAGCGGTCAGTTGCTGGAGCTCTTTTGGATCCTTGATATGGTTGATCAGCAAGCCTCGATTTAACAGGGGTTGTGCAAAGTATTCTGTCCACTTTCTTATTTGGTTTCCGTAAGACATTACTTCAGGAAGGGTGAAGGTCAACGTTTTGGTCTGCTGGTCATAGCGATTCTGTTTCAGCAACTGCTGGACTTCTGCAGTGACGGCAGCTCGTTCAGTCAATGTGAGGTCCTGCCACTCGAGATGATAAATCTGTTTTGCGAGGAGGGTACTCGTATCCACGGCAAGCGTGTGAAGATACTCGGCGGAAAAATCAGGCCCGAGATAGGCACCGTGCCCCCAGATGGTCCCATTCTCCATCAGTCCGTATTTCAGGAAGACTTGTTGGCCAGTCACGATATCGTTGTGGGTAAAGATCGTTTCCCCGGATGGACCCACAACATTTTCGGGAATGGGTGGGGCATCCTCATGCGCCCGGATGGCCATCCAGATCAACACGGAAAACCCTATGACTAAGACGATGATAACAGACCTTCTCCACCAGGGGGACAGTTTTTGAGAAGGACCTTTTTTCTCTGCCATGGTATTCTCCTTAGCGTGAGTCTATTTCTCAAGTTGCCGAGGATATTCGGTTAGAACCATCGGTCCTTTCAGGCTCACCACCACGGTGTCTTCTACCCGGACGCCCCACGGACCTGTGTACAATCCACAATTACCTACTGCGATGACTACGTTCCTCTCGAGAGGAAGTGGCTCTTTCTCCCCATGGAAGAAGGCATGGCCCGGAGGCAAAGGAGATTCCTCGAAGTCAATGCCCACCCCATGAATGGGAGGTCCAAAGATATGCCCGCCATGCCCTCCTTCTTTGACCACTTGACGAAGCGTCTGCTCCAACTCAACCATTCCAACTCCCGTCTTCACTTTGGCGATGGTGTTTTGCTGAGCTTTCAGATATAGATCGTAAGCGGTCTGCTGCTCGGCCGTCGGTTGACCTACACACACCGTCCTGCAGATATCCGCACTATAACCGTTGACGATAGGATGGATGTCGATCATCACCAGATCGCCGGCCTGCAATTTGCGAAGTGTTGGAAAACCATGGGCAATATTCGTGCGCGGGCCAGAAGAGACGTAAGTGCGCCAGAACTCCTCTGCGCCAGCCCGTCGCATAGCAAACTCCGCCTTGGCCGCCACCTGGCTCTCCGTCATCCCTGGTTTCAAAGCTCCCACGGCTGCTTTCATTCCCTTTACAGCCACTTTTGCTGCGGCTTTGATGCGTTTGATCTCCTCTTTATCCTTGACGATACGCAATTCAGAAAGGATGTGCGTGCAATCCTTGACTATTATTGCTGCAGGTTTGGCATGGGGATGGGTGAGTATGCCCATCATGGATTGTGTGAGAAAGGTATACTCCAGCCCGACACTCCCTTCTTTCACTCCAAAATGTTCAAAGTTGTGGGCGATGGAGTGGATCATCCCCACTTCATCATCAAAGCCAACGATGTGATCAAAGTGGGCGAGTTGTTTTACATCCATGACATCGGTTTGCGGAACTCCCAGAGCCACCTTTCCATCCTGAGTGATCATGGCATAGGCGCAGAGTCGCCCGTCACCTGTCAGGTAGAACATATTCGAAGGTTTGGTGAGCAAAAGGACGTTGAGACCTGCTTCCTTCATCAATTGGCTGCATCGCGTTAGACGTTCCGGATATTGTTGAGCACACATTTCTAAGCCTCCATTGATTCCCCTCGCCCCCCTTTATAAAGGGCGGGCGAGGATTATTATTTCTTTTTTGCCTTTTCATGCATTTCTGCCGCCATTTCCTTAATTTCTGTCAGGTCCCTCTGCATCTCGCTCCAGCCATACCAGAAGGCATAGTCCGGGTTCGCATGAAATGCTCCTTCGAATGTCCTCATCCGGTGTTCGAGAAACATGACAAAGAGTTTTTGCTCGACGACGGTTGGAGCATCAGAAAAGGTGAGCAAGTCCGGAAACGGATAAGCATAGTTTTTGGGTTTGGGAAGGATGCCGTCTTTGTAAAGACTGGCTACTGTCCGGATTGCCTCTGCCATGAGACGATCTGCGTCTTTAATCGTCATATCGCCTTTTGCCAGCTCTGCTTTAGCAAAATTGATAGAGTGACATCGGTTACATGCCTTAACCATCTTGTCGCGCTCTTTCTGCCAATCTTCCTGGGTCAGCCGGGCCACATTTGCCGCCTTCACCACGTCTAAGCGGTCGGTCGGTTTCCCTTCAGGGTCGAGAACCCCAAGGGCCTGTAGAATCGTTGCACGGTCAGCGGCCCACTGCTTGTCCTCCGGCATGGGGAGTCTCACGGCAAGAAATCCCCAGGCTGTGAGTACACCGTGATTTCCGTTCTGCATATGGCAGGTCTGGCAGGTTGGGGCGGAAATGGTTGAAGGGAGCACCTTGATTTGCTTAAGCATGTATCGGACGCCATGTTTCGAGCCAGAATACATCTCCCATTGAGGATGGTCGAAACCCGTGTGGCAGGTCTGGCAGGCCTGTGGTTGCTTCGCTTCCTGAACGGAGAAAGTATGCCGGGTATGGCATGCGTCGCAGGAGGCCAGGCCAAATCCTACGCCTTCCTTCTTTAATTCCTTTATGTCGGTTTCGCTCTTCAGCCCAATCTTGTGGCATCCTCCGCAGCCCTTCATGCCTTCGATCAGTTCCATGGGTTGCCAGTGTATGGTAGGCATTGCGTTCATCGCCGCCCACGCAACAGCATGCTTTCCGCTTTTGAATTGTTTTACCCGGGCTTCATGGCACGCTCCGCACGTATCGGGAGTGGGAATTTTCGCCTTTGCCACATCTTGAGCCGTTTTGTGTTGATCACCATGGCAATCTGAACAGCCAACCTTATTCTGATGGTGTTTGCTCAGTTGCCAATCCGAGACAATATTAGGCGTAATTTTTTTATGGCATTCCACACATACCTGGGCTGAAGCAACAGAAATAAAGACCAAACTAAAGAAAGTAATAAGCACCGTTCGAAATGTTATTCGTCCCATATCTCCCTCCTTTTGAGATCATATTCCAATAAGGTGATCATTTCCGCTGCCTGCCCTGTATCCCGCGAGACGCGGGACTAGGTTCAGGGCCTGTCGGCAGGTCGGTGATTGGATTTCGGTATGATAAGGTTGTAGGCTTACCCTCCTTAGCCCCTACCTTCATGGTCTCTTTCCATTCTAAACATCTCGCCATTCCTATATCAATCTTTTTTTTGAGATCTTTTTAGGTTCAGGGTACGCCCCGCCCTCGGTCTGGACCGGGGCCGGCAGGCAGGGGCGGGGTTCTTTTCTCGTATGGTCGCCTTAATGAGTAAGGCTGCGATGGGTTTAAAATACGCTGAATTTAAGGTATTTCTTTGGGTGTTCTTTGATATCTTTCGCCAGGCCCTCCAATTCGGAGCTCAATTTCCTAAGCTCCAGAAGGAGATCTCGCAGCTCCTTTACAAGTTCTTCATCGCTGAGTAATGCTCCTGCCATGCCTTTGCCTTTTTCTACACCTTCCAAGATAGAGGAGAGCCGTGAGGCCGCCTGATTGAGGTTGCCGTACAATTCAGGGTCTTCAATCAGTTTCTTCAACGTCCCGGAGCCCTCATTCAGTTTTCTGGTAAATTCTTCAATCGATGAGATCGTCGTTGCGGTTTTTTTGTAGAGAGAGGGGTCTTCGATGAGCATCTTCAAGGTGCCCTCAGAATTTTTGATGTCTTCTAATAGCAGAGCAAGGGTTTCTGTGGACTTCTTTAGATTATTATAGATGGCAGGGTCGGTGAAAAATTTAGCAACGGTCCCTTCCCCCTTTTCCATTTTCGTCACAAGGATGTCGAGTTTGTCTATGAAGTCGCCCATTTTCCCGATGGCTACAGAAGTAATCTCGATGATCTGGGAGAATTGGATTGCCTCTGTTCCCTTTATCAGTTCGCCAGGTTGGAGTGGCGCTGCCCCGGGAGAGCCGGCACTCAGTTCAATGTATTTGTCGCCCAGAAGTCCCATGGTCAGAATACTTGCTTGGGAGTCCTTTTTGAGAAACCTCAGGGCGTCTTTATTAATAGAAATGGTCACGATGGCTCCGCGGACTGGGTCCAAGTGGATGTTTCTCACGGAGCCTACCTCTGTGCCGAATATCCAGACAGGGGCACCTCTTCTTAACCCTCTGACATCCCGAAACTCTGCTTTCAACTCGGTCTTTGGTGAAAATATTTTCTCGATGTTTCCCGCAAAAAACACGGCCACCAATAGTGCTAAGAACGCAATCGTGATGACCAGACCGGCCTTTAGTTTTGACCATCTGAGCTGTTTTTTGATATCGAACATTTTAGTCTCCTCAATGGTTAACCTCCCCCTTTTTTTAGGAAGATGCCGGCAAGGGGGGATTTAACTCAGTCAGAAATACGCGGATCTCCGGGATGGACGACTGCATCAACTGGTCTCTGTTTCCGTCAAATAGGATCGAGCCGTTTTTTAGAAACATAAATCTTTCCGCCAGCCTGAGAGCATCGAAAACCTTGTGGGTGACGATAATAAAGCCTTTTCCGCCCTGAGTCAAATCGACAATCAACTTGCATATAATATCCGCATTCACAGGGTCGAGCCCGGTGGTCGCCTCGTCGTACAGAAACATTTTGGGATCGAACGCTGCCAGGGACCTCATAATGGCAACCCTTCTAAGCATGCCACCGCTCAACTCTTCGGGCATCAATTCGATCGCGTGCTCCAGACCCACCTCCCCAAGTAGTCCTCTCACCTTCTTATCGATTTCCTCTTCGGTCATTTTCGAGTATTCCCTTAGGCCAAAGGCGATATTCTCCTTTACATTGAGCGAGTCAAAAAGCGCCCCTTCCTGGAAAACAATGCTGAATTTCGTTCTGACTTCCCTGAGTTCGTCCTCGTTTTTATCCGTGATGTCCTCCCCATCAACGACAATTCTTCCAGAATCGGGTTTTAAAAGTCCCACGATTAGCTTGAGAAGTGTTGTCTTCCCGTCCCCACTTCCTCCAAGAATGGCTACCCTTTCATTGAAAGGGATGGAAAAACTGACACCTTTCAAGACTTGCTGTATCCCATAAGAAAATGAGACTCGGTCGAATACAATCATAATGAAAAACCAAAAATATAAAATAATACCCGGGTCAGGATAAAGTCGGCGACAATGATCATGACAAACGATGCGACCACGGCCCTCGTTGTTGACCGCCTGAGGCCTATGGCTCCACCTTTTGTGGAGAGCCCCATATAACAGCTGATGCATGCGGTCAGGTATCCAAAGATGAAGGGTTTGATAGAGCCCGATACCACATTCTCAAAATTAAGCACGCCCCGAATCGAAGTCCAGTAGACCGAACCGCTCTGATGGCTCACGAACACGGCGATGTAATAGCCTCCTAAGATTGAGACGGTATCTCCTATAATGGTCAAGGCCGGGAGCATGATCAGCGATCCGATTATCCTTGGGGTAACCAACTTTCTTAGCGGGTCGACGCCAAAAACTCTGAGCGTATCCACTTGATGCCCGAGGACCATGGAGCCCAATTCGGACGCCACACCAGAACCCACTCTCCCTGCATAAACCAGCGCCGTCATGACAGGTCCGATCTCCCGGATGATCGAAACGCCCACGATCTTTCCGATATACATTTTGAATCCCATGGCCGAAAGCTCGGCAGAAAGCTGGAGGGAGAGTGCCATCCCGATAAAAAGGGAGATGAGAAGAATGATGAAAAACGAACCTGCTCCGGAATAGTCCATCTGTTCGATAACATCCTTCGAGTAAAAGGGCCTTTTCACCAAACCCAAAAGGCCCTGAAAGGAGAGGAAGTAAAAATCCTGAAGGTCGCTGATCCACTCCTTTATATGAATAGTCTCTTTTTTCATCAGGCTGCCATCGAACCATTAAGGTCCCCCCGTTGGGTAGGTTATACCCCGAATCAACCTATTGGAGGAGACCGTCATGGTCCCTCGACTAATTTCTCGGCAGTTCAAACCGAAAAGTATGTCCGAGGAATAGACGATCAGATTTCTTATGAATTTATTGGAAAAAGGTAAATATGTCAATATGGAAATTTTCCTTGTCAAGCCAATTTAGAAATGTCCTATTCTTACCAAAGTAGAAATGTCCGGGAATTTTCCTTATTTTGAGATGAGAAAGTTCGCATTTTTTGCCGAGATTTCCGAATCCTCAATGGATGTCCAAGCCGTCTTCAAAGTAGTTTGCTCAGGAAAAACGTTCGCGGGGTTTTCTCAAGGAAGGAAATGAGCCATCTCGCTGGATGTGACAGGGTATTCGAGAAGGCGATTGGACAGATAAGATATGAATCATCGAGCAAATACAGTATTTTCCAGCATCAAATACAGTATTTGCCCCATTTATTTATAAATTCATCGTTAGTATCTTGTTGCTAATACAAACACGTTAGGTATCCTTACATTTCATTGAATCGCCCCTCGCCTATTCCTCTCCCCAGCAGGGAGAAGGGAGGGTGAGGCGGCTTCCATGTTGAAGCATTTAATGCGCTCGTATTAGTAATCGGAAGATTCAGAGATCAGCAAAAGGAGGTGATGAGCAGAAGGGAGAATCGCAACGGTGCTGAAATGTGCGAGCGGAGGGTATTAAGGAAGAAAGGAGGAAAATACAATGCGCAAAATAATGATTCTCGGTGTCTTGGCAAGCTTCTTTATGGTTATGAGTGTGGTCCTTCCAGTCTATGCAGCTGAAACTGTGACAGTCAAAGGTGAGGTGATCGACACCTACTGCTATGCCTTGATGGGAGCAAAAGGCGAGAGTCATCGGCAGTGTGCCATCGACTGTGTTAAAGCTGGGATTCCGGCAGGGCTACTTGAGGAAAAAACCGATAAGGTCTATGTCTTATTGCCCAATAAAGACAAGACCGCTTTACCCAAAGGGGTGATGGACAAGATGGGGCGTATGGCCTCTATCACCGGCAAGGTCTATATGAGCGGCGGAAGTAACTTTTTGACTGTCGAATCCATCAAGTGATGCCTATGCTTGAGATCATTCTCCCAGGAGTGCAGCACTTCCAAAATATCCACCCCTTGGTAGTTCATTTTCCTATTGCGTTCCTGGCGGGTGCTGCACTCTTCTACTTTCTCTCTTGGGTTTTGCGAAACGAGACTTTTGCAACGACCGCATTCCTATTGCTGATCCTCGGCACCCTAGCCGCTGGAGCGGCAGTAGCAACCGGCCTTTACGGGGAAGAAGGAGTGATGGTCTCGCGCTCGGTTCGAGAAAATCTTTTGGAACACCATGAAGCATTGATGCTGGCAACACTTGGCGTAAGCTTTGGCTTAGCCATCTGGGCGGTGATGGCGAAGCCCTTTCCAAAGAAAAAGCGATTGCTATTTCTCTTTGTGCTTTTGGTATTGTTGGGAATTATGACCATAGGCGCAGACTATGGTGCCCGGATGGTTTACGATTACAACGCAGGCGGAGATGCCTGTTCACAGCCCATCGACTTTACCAGGTGAAAGTTCCTAAATTCTTTTCGAGAGAGATTCGAGAGAGTTATCTGGTGGTAAAAAATCCCTTGAGGTTCCGGTATTTCTTTTCTCCGATCCCTTTCACATTTCTTAAATCCTCAACGGATCGAAAACCTTTTCTTCTATCCCTATAAGCTATCATTTCCTGCGCTAAGGATTCTCCGATCCCAGGTATCAAACAAAGGTCTTCCGCCGATGCTCGATTGAGATCGAGAGGTACGGAAAAAGCGAGCAATTTATTAGCAGCCATCCTGCTGATTTTTATCTTTATCCCCTGTTGCTTCATCTCCCCATGTTTTTCCTTTGATAATCGACGAAGAGGGGCGATCTGAGGAGATTCTTTCGTGACGATGAGAAGTGTCCCTGATTTCAAAATCTGTGAGGCTGAAGGGATATCGAACCCGGCAGTTTCCTTCAGACCTCCAGCCCGGTCAACGGCCTCCCTCAAAGTGGGGGAATTCTCGAAAAGATAGACGCCGGGACTTCGAACTTCTCCCGAGACTTCAACGACGACTTCTTTCACCGATTCTTCCGGGAAGGGGGAGGGAGCGTGATAAAGAAAACCGAAGTAGAGACTGCCGAGGATGAGAAGAACGATACCCAAGAGAACCCACTGCTGGGAAAGCGAAAAGTGTTTCATGAATGCCAAAGTTCAAAATCTCCCGCTAAAGCGGGATCAAATCAATGACAAATGGCCAAATAGCATTTTGTCGGCCCCCTCACCCTTCCCCTCTCCCCGCCGGGGAGAGGGAGGGTGAGGGGAATATTCGTGCGAACTTTGACATTTGCTAGTATCTTGTTATTTTCCATTTTCTTCTTTTAAAAGCTTGTAGTCGATCGAGTCTACCAAGGCTTGCCAGCTTGCCTGAATGATGTTTTCGGAAACTCCCACTGTCCCCCATTTTGATTTCCCATCCCACGATTCGATCAAAACCCTCGTTTGGGCTCTGGTTCCATCCTTGGTGGAAAGGATCCTGACTTTGTAGTCGAGCAGATTCACTTCTTTCAGTTCAGGATAGAATTTTTCCAATGCCTTTCGTAGGGCATTATCCAGAGCATTGACCGGACCATTTCCAACGGCTGCTGTATGCTCCACTTGATCCCCTACACGAACCATGATGGTGGCTTCTGAAAGGGCTTCTTCCTCGGTCTTCTTTTCCACAATGACGCGGAATCCCATCAGTTCAAAAAACCTTTTATGTTGCCCGAGCGCCTTCTTGATAAGAATCTCAAAAGAGCCTTCGGCTCCTTCAAACTGGAAACCTTCGCTTTCAAGGTGTTTCAAGTCGTCGAGGATCTTTCTCACTTTTGGATCTTTGCTCTCCAAATCAATTTTAAACTCACCCGCTTTGTAAAGAACGTTTGATTCGCCGGAGAGGTCGGAGATAAGAACCCTCCGGTGATTTCCGACTCGCTCAGGGGAGATGTGTTCGTAAGTGGCGTCCTTTTTTCGGATCGCGCTGACATGCACACCGCCTTTGTGAGCAAAGGCGCTTTCCCCCACATAAGGAAGATATTTGTTATGGGGCAGGTTGGCCAGCTCTGAGACGAAGCGAGAGACCTCGGTGATCTTTTTCAACTGGTCGTCTGTGACACAATCAATTTCCATTTTCAGTTTGAGATTGGGGATGACGGAACAGAGATTGGCATTCCCGCATCGTTCCCCGTAGCCGTTAATCGTGCCATGAACCATCCTGACACCTTCCTTGACCGCCAGGATTGTGTTGGCTACTGCCATCTCGGTATCATTATGGACGTGAATGCCCAAGGGAACCGCAATGTTGTTTTTTACCTCTTGGACGATGGATTGGATCTCGCCGGGGAAGGTCCCCCCATTCGTATCGCATAAGACGATCCAATCCGCCTTAGCTTCCTGGGCTGCTTTCAGGGTGGAGAGGCTATACTGGGGGTTGTTCTTGAACCCATCGAAGAAATGCTCGGCATCAAACAGAACTTCCTCGACGCACCCCTTGAGGAACTGAATTGAGCTATAGATGATTTCGAGATTCTGATCAAGAGTAATTTTTAGCGCTTCAAGGGGATGGATATCCCAGGACTTCCCTACGATCGTCACCACCTTCGTGCCAGCCTCGATCAGGGCCCGGATGTTTGGATCATTTTTCGGCAGAATTCCTGCCCGGCAGGTGCTTCCGAAGGCGACGATCTTCGCAAGAGAAAGGGAAACCGATTTGATCTCCTGAAAGAACTGAAGGTCCTTTGGATTGGAACCAGGCCATCCCCCTTCGATGTAGTGGATGCCCAATTCGTCCAGCTTTTGCGCGATTCGAACTTTATCCTCAACAGAAAAAGAAATGTCTTCTGCCTGAGATCCATCGCGGAGTGTGGTGTCGTAGATTTTTACAGGAATCGAGTCGATCAAAGTAATACTCCCTTGCTGTAGTGAGCGATCAAAGTAAAGTTGTCATTGCGAGGAGTCTCGCTTTGGCGGGACGACGTGACAATCCCCGAGATTGCTTCGCCTCGCTCGCAATGACATTCTGGGAATAAGAACGTATTCAAGTCGTTCACTAAAGACGATGAACAAATGTATTGGTTCGTTGTTCATCGTCCGTACTTCTTCGTTTATCGTTCTTCTGAAATAACAGACTTATCCAATTCAAAAGCGTCGTGGAGAGCCCGGACGGCTAATTCCGTATACTTGGAATCAACAATGCAGGAGATCTTAATCTCCGAGCTGGAAATCATTTGAATATTAATTCCCTCTTTGGCCAAGGCAGAGAACATTTGGGTGGCCACATTGGAATGGCTCCTCATGCCCACCCCCACAATGGATACCTTTGCAATGTCTTCGTTGGATTTGACCTCTTTCCCGCCCAACTCCTTAATCGTGTTTTTGACGATCTGGAGGGTCTTTGCAAAATCGGACTTGGGGACGGTGAACGCGATGTCGGCGCAACCTTTCTCGGTGCTGGAGGTTTGAATAATCATGTCCACGACGATATTCGCGTCGGCGATGGGCTTGAAAATTTTTGCCGCCATCCCCGGGACGTCCGGAACACGCATGATCTCTATCCGTGCTTCATTTTTGTTGTACGTCACACCCGAAACCACAACCCTTTCCATCTCTCTGTCCTCCTTGCAGACGATTGTACCAGGATTATCGTTAAAAGATGACCTGACATGAATGGGGACATCGTATTTCTTGGCAAACTCAACAGATCGGATCTGTAATACCTTCGCTCCGAGGCTGGCCATCTCCAGCATCTCATCGTAGGAGATCTTGGACAACTTCCTTGCCTTGGAGCAGACATTGGGATCGGTCGTATAGACTCCGTCGACGTCGGTGTAGATCTCACAAACATCTGCTTTCAGAGCGGCCGCGACGGCAACGGCCGTGGTGTCGGATCCTCCCCGACCAAGGGTCGTGATATTTTCTGATTCATCCACCCCCTGGAACCCGGCTACCACCACGACCCGCCCGTTCTTCAGGTCGCTTAGTATCTTCTCCGATTCAATGCCCGTAATACGGGCTTTGCCGAAAGCGCTGTCCGTGGCAATCTTAATTTGGAACCCGAGATAGGATTTTGCCTCCGCTCCCATATCCTTCAGAGCGATGGCAAGCAAGGCGATGGAGACTTGCTCTCCCGTCGAGATGAGCACGTCCATTTCCCTTTCGTCAGGGTTGGGCGTGACCTGATGGGCCAAGCGGACGAGTTTATCCGTTTCTCCGGCCATCGCAGAGACGACGACCACCACCTCGTGACCTTGGTTGCTACTGCTGACGACCCTCCTGGCGACATTTTTGATTCGATCGATGTCCCCGACAGAGGTGCCGCCATATTTTTGAACGACCCGCGCCATTCAAATGCCTCCTTTTCCCCGCTGGGGAATATAGCATGCGGATTTAGAATTAATTCCGCAATTCGCAATCTGAAATCCGCAACTCCTTAACTAATTCTTCGTAGCGCTTTCCCTTTCCGACGATTTCCAAAGACCTTCTATTCCTTCCTGTGTAGGCTATGCGGATGAGCAGAAGCTCCTTCGGGAGGAGAGAGGGGATTTTGTCCGCCCATTCGATGGCCGTGATCCCCTTGCTTTGGAAATAATCCTCCAGGCCTAGCTCTTCGGCTTCCTTCTCTTCGCCGAGACGAAAAAGATCAACATGGTAAAAGGTCATCTTTCCCGGGTATTCGTTAATCAGGGTAAAGGAAGGGCTTGAGATATAAGCCGGATTCCTAATTCCCGCCCCCGCGGCGAGTCCTTTGATGAATTGCGTTTTTCCTGCCCCCAATTCACCCACCAATGCCACGACATCCCCGGGCAGAAGTCTCCTTCCAATGCTCTTTCCGATCCGAATGGTCTCTACTGTCCTGCCGGTCTGAATAACCACTTGTCTGGATTTCAGCTTTCGTAGGGAACGAATATATGCGTTCCCTACAATTTCCTCTTAGGCCTTAAATTTAAAGTCATCGGGATTGAGACTTTCCAGCCACTCCTTGAGATGATCTCCTTCTTTTTCCATATCGATGGTTCGGGCTTTTTCGATGACCTGTTCGGACACGAAGATTGGGGCGTCCACAGCCAGAGCGATGGCCATGGCATCACTGGGACGGGAGTCGATAATGATCTCCTCCCCTCCTCGGTTGAGGTAGATCAAGGCGTAGTAGGTATTTTCCTTCAGGTCATTGACCACGATTTTTACCACCTGGGATTGAAGGGTCTTTAAAATGTTATGGATCAAATCATGGGTCGATGGCCGATGAGAACCCATCTTCTTCAGTTTCATCGCGATAGCATTGGCCTCGAAGGGACCGATCCAAATAGGAAGCCCTGTTTTATTCGATAAATCCATCAGGAGAACGACAAATCCGTTTGATGTGGAATCGAATGTCAGAAACTTCACCTTCATCTCGAAGTACATCCCGTCTCTCCTTTCGTTCCGCTGATCCTTGGCATAAACATGCCGCCGTTTCTCTCGGTCTTCGAATTGCTTCAGGGTTCCTGTTGACCAAATCTTGGGTAACGAGACGAATGAGTCCGCGCTTCTGTTTATCGTTACACTTCGTTTGGAAATAGAGGGACAAGAAAGGTCGGGGAACCTGCTCCGGGTGGGCCGCTATGTTATTCCGGTCCCTCCTATCCACGGCCTAGCCCTGCCTCTTCTTCCGCAAGAAGAAGGGGGACGAGCGGATAAGCAAATCAGAACGCTTAATTTAATCTATCTTAAATGAAGAAGGATGGAAAAATCAACCCTTCGACCTCGGGCTCAGGATCAAGAGGTTCCCGGGCGAAACGACGAACTCGGCCCCGAAAAGACAGGGTTTGGCGTCGTTAAGTATCAGATCCCTCCCCTGAGAAGAGTGGGCAGTCTTTGAAGAATGTCTGTGGCAATTAAAGATTTTTCGCCTATCTCCCGAGCAACCTCATCACCCGCCAATCCATGAATGTAAACGGCGATTTGGACAGAGGTGAGAATGTCAAATCCTTGACAAACCAGCCCACCGATCATTCCGGTGAGCACGTCTCCCGTTCCTCCCGAGGCCATCCCCGCATTGCCGGTCGGGTTGATAAAGACCTCTCCCTTGGGGGTGGTGATCAGGGTGGGATGCCCCTTGAGGACAAGATGTACGTGCTGGGATTGTGAGAAATTTCTGCTCAGACCGACCCGATCTTCCAGGACTTCCTTGGTCTGGGATCGGATCAGTCTTGCCATCTCTCCTGGATGGGGGGTGAGAATAAACGAGCGATTCTTGATGGGAAGGGTCTTAGGTTGGGTTGCCAATGCCGTCAAACCGTCGGCATCCAAAATGATCGGGAGATCCAGTGTCTTGATCAGCTTGAGGACGAGCGATTGCGTTTCTTTAAACGTTCCCAGGCCAGGACCAATGACCACCGCCTTTTTGTTTTCGCAGAGACGGACGATGGTCCCGAACGCCCGGAGGCTAAGTGTTTGTTTGGCGGTCTCCGGAAGAGGCTCCGTCATGACCTCTGTCAATTTTATCTCCATGACGGCATTGAGGCTTTTGGGGAGGGCAAGGGTGACCAGGCCCGCTCCCACCCTGAGGGCAGCCTGACTGGCCATGGCTGCGGCTCCTGTCTTGCCAACCGATCCCGCAATGACCAGCAGGTGTCCGTAATCGCCTTTGTGGGTATTTGGATTCCGGGGGACAGACAACCATTTCTGGATCTCTTCTTTCTCCAAAAGGTAGGTCGGGATTCTTTCCTCCTCCACCAACCTCCTGGGGATACCGATATCGATGACCTTCACCTTTCCCACATAGTCGATTCCTGGCGGAATGAGGTGGCCTATCTTGGGCAAACCAAACGTGATCGTGAGAAAAGCCCGGATCGCCGTGCCAAGAGGTTTGCCGGTGTCGGCGTCTAAGCCGGAAGGAATATCAATGGCAACCATAGGCTTTTGGATCGTATTCAAATGATCGATCACCTCTCTGTAATAACCCCTCACCTCCGCATCGAGCCCCGTGCCAAAAATGCCATCTATCAAGATGTCGAACTTTTCGATGTCCCTTTTCACTTTGATGTAGTCTTTAGAAGAAGGAACAGGGACGACTTCCCCCTTCATGCGGTGGAAGATGGTAAAATTCGTCTCCGCATCGCCTCGGAGACCCTTGGGGTCGGTAAGGAGATAGGCTCTTACAGAAACCCCTCGGTTCAGAAGATATCGAGCGATCACAAACCCATCTCCTCCGTTGTTCCCTTTCCCGGCGATGATCGCTATCTTCTTGTTGCGGATATCGGGGAAGGTATCGGAGATCACCTCCGCCGCTCCCCTTCCTGCATTTTCCATGAGGACGATTCCGGGAATACGATAGGTCTCAATGGACTTCCGATCCAACTCCTGCATCTGTTCAGCGGTCGCTACTTTCATCGGTTCCTTCCTCTAATAGCACATGGGCCACGGCATAGGGTCGATCGTGGGAAAGGGTGAGAAGAGCCTTTTCAATGCGGAGGGTTTCATATGCCTCCTTTGCCTTTCGATGGAAGGAGAACATGGGTTTTCCCATGGGATCGTTCTCCACTTCGATATCCGTCCATTGGATACCGTTCCGGAGCCCCCATCCGATGGCTTTGAGGAAGGCCTCTTTTGCCGCAAATCGGATGGCGAAGCACTCAGCCGGGCGGGCCTGGCGTTGACACCGGGCGATCTCTTTCTTTGTAAAGACTCGACCCAGAAAAAGATCTCCCCAACGGCCCATCAGATGCTCGATTCGATCAATGTTCACAATGTCAATACCCGTTCCGATGATCATACAACCATTTCGGAATGCGGAATTCGGAATGCGGAGGTCAAAAGCTTTTATTCCGCACTCCGCACTCCGCAATTTATTTAATAAGGGCGACCATCTCCCGAACAGCCTGATCTAACCCTACCAGAACCGCCCGGGCAATAATGCTGTGGCCGATATTGAGTTCCTCGATTTCCTTGATTTCTGCAATCCGTCGGACGTTCACGTAATTCAACCCGTGGCCTGCGGCAATCCGGAGATCACGGTGAGAGGCCTCGGCGACTGCGTCGAGAATTATTTTTAGCTCTTCATCTTCCTCGGAAGGATTCTTTGCATCGCAGTACCGACCGGTGTGAATCTCGATGGCATCCGCGCCCACATCCTCCGAGGCCTTGATTTGATTTTTTTGGGGATCCACAAAGAGGCTGACCGGGATTCCTCCCTTGTGGAGTCGTTGAATCGCCTTTTTGAGAGATGGACTGAATTTGATGACGTCGAGCCCGCCTTCTGTCGTCAATTCTTCTCTTTTTTCAGGAACGAGGGTGGCGATATTTGGCTTGGTTGATAGGGCAATGCGGATCATCTCTTCAGTAGGCGCCATTTCAAGATTCAATCGGGTCTGAATCGTCTCTCTGAGTATTCGTAGGTCTCGATCTTGGATGTGGCGTCGATCCTCCCTCAGGTGACATACGATTCCGTCCGCTCCGGCCAATTCCGCGATTCCTGCAGCGGTGACAGGATCGGGGTACATCACCCCTCTGGCCTGCCTGACCGTGGCGACATGATCAATGTTGACACCCAACCTCGGCATGATCCCCCCTGCATTCGAATGTCGAAAGTGGAAAGGAGAAAGCGGTTTAACCACATTCCCCTCTCTAGATTCTACTTCCCGATGTATTTCTTAACCAGCTCGACAAGGTCTTGGGCAAACCGATGGAGTTTTGTTTCATCTTCTCCCTCGACCATGATTCGGAGGAGAGGTTCTGTTCCAGAATAGCGAATCAAAATCCTTCCGGACTGTTCCAATGTTTTCTCAATCTCCCTGATCCTCTTTTCGATTTCTGGAAACCCAGACAGGTTTTTCTTCTCTTTGACTTCTACGTTATAGAGAACCTGAGGAAGAGGTTCCATCACGTGGGTCAGTTCGTCTAAGGGACGTTCTTTCTGTTTCATGATGGCCAGAACTTGTAGGGCCGTGAGGACCCCATCGCAAGTCGTATTGTAATCCAGAAAGATGGTATGGCCTGATTGCTCTCCCCCAAGATTGTAATCTCCCCGGACCATCTCCTCCACAACATAACGGTCTCCTACTTGAGTCCTAATGACTTTCCCACCCGCATTTTTTATCGTCCGGTCCAGCCCAATATTACTCATTACGGTAGTGACCAGCGTTCCCTTTTTCAGCCTGTTTTCGGATAGCATCTGGTGAGCACAGATCGCCAGAATATAATCTCCATCCACCTCCTTCCCTTTTCGATCCACAAAGACGATTCGGTCCGCATCTCCGTCGAGAGCGATCCCGATATCTGCTTCCTTCTCCAGGACAAGGCGACTGACCATTTCCGGATAAAGCGAGCCGCAATGGTCGTTGATATTTTCTCCATTGGGATCTACCCCAATTGGAATCACCTCGGCTCCCAATTCCTCGAGGACCGTCGGAGCTACTCGGTAGGCGGCCCCATTGGCACAATCTAAAGCGATTCGAAGACCGTCCAATGTTAAGTTGTTGGGAAAAGTATTTTTGAGAAAGACCACATACCTCCCGACGGCATCGTCGATGCGATGGGCCTTTCCAACTGCATTCGCTGTGGGACGGAGGGAATGGAGATGATTCGAAAGGATCAATTCTTCGATCCGGTGTTCGATTTCGTCCGGAAGTTTAAAGCCATCCTGAGAAAAGATTTTGATTCCATTGTCGTAGTAAGGATTGTGAGAGGCCGAAATCACGACACCCGCATTGGCCCTCATACTGGTGGTGATGAAAGCGATGCCGGGAGTGGGTAAAGGGCCCACCAACATGACATCCGCTCCCATGGAACAGACGCCGGAGGCCAACGCGGTTTCCAGCATATATCCCGAAAGCCGGGTATCTTTTCCCACCACAATCCGATGTCTTCCCTTCACGTCCTTAAAGATATGGGCGATGGCCCTTCCCAACTGCATGGCCATCTCTCCGGTCATGGGATCTGCATTGGCGACCCCTCTGATTCCATCCGTTCCAAATAGTTTACGTGTCATTCTGTTTCACCCCCACCCGTAAAAATCCCTATTTTTTCCCTCTGCCTGCCTGCAGACCGTGTACCTAACTACCGTGCGAGGCAGGCTTTTCTAAGATGGATTGGGAAGGATTAGGTTAGTCATCGTTATCATATTTTCTAAATAAAGGTCAAGTAGCGCCTGCATTTACTGCGGACGCATTCTATCCCCCCATAAGATGAGGGCGCTACGCTTCTCCTGCCAGACGGATGGCGTCGGCTACAGCGATAGCCCTTTTTGCCTGGAGCACATCGTGACAGCGAATGATATTGGCCCCGTTGAGAACGCCAACCGCAATACTTGAGAGCGTTCCTTCCAATCGCTCTCCGACCTCCGCGTTCAGAATTTTCCCGATGAAAATTTTGCGTGACGTCCCCAGAAGAATAGGCTTTCCAAGTACTCGAAATTCAAAGAGATTTTTTATGATAGAAAGGTTATCCTCAACGGTTTTTCCAAAACCGATTCCGGGATCGATGATGATCTGGCACGGGTCCAACCCCGCGGATTCTGCCCTCTGAATAGAATCTTTCAAATACTGAAGTATTTCAGAAAATAGGGAATCGTAATGGATATTCTTCTGCATCGTTTCAGGGGTTCCACGGATGTGCATGAGGACAAGGGGGATATCCTCCTTCGAGGCCACTTTCGCCAGGTCGGGGTCGAAGTTCAACCCGCTGATATCATTGATTATTTCAGCTCCTGCCTCGATCGCCTTCTGCGCTACAACCGATTTATAGGTATCGATGGAGATGGGCACATCCACTTTGGCGGCAATCGATTTGATAACGGGAATGACGCGGCGAAGCTCCTCTTCTAATTGGAGAGGCTTCGAGCCAGGTCTGGTCGATTCCCCTCCGATATCGATAATATCCGCCCCCTCCTCAACCATCTTCAGTCCGTGCGAGATAGCCTTTTCTCTGTCAAAGAAGAGGCCACCGTCTGAAAAAGAATCCGGAGTGATATTGAGAACCCCCATCAAAAGCGTTCTCTTTCCCAGCAACAACGTCCGCTTTCGGCAGCGGATGGCGTATTGTGTCTTAGAAATGTTCTTAAGGGTTTCTTTAATGGACTGACCAAGAGGGTTGAGGCCTGGATATTGTTCCAATTTGGAGATCAGTTTTTCGAAATGTTTCTGATTTCCCATTAGAAGGGCGTCCGTCTTTTCGGTGCTGCAATCAAATCCCCTTTCATCGACAGCAATGTCCCCGCCCAATGCGAACATCTCCTGTTTGAGAAGATTAGCCGTCCGAGGTTCGATCCCTTCTACTTTGAGATTGAAATGGAGGGTCTTACCCTCCATTAGCCCGATGCTCGCCGGATCCACCCCCATGCTCTCCATTTGGTGAATGGCTTCGCTGGCATTTGTAATGTGAAGGCATCGAATCAGATTCATCTTGCCTAAACATTCTCACCCTTGATGATGGCCTCGATTTGATTTCCGTCAAGAACCTCTTTTTCAAGAAGCGTATTTGCCAACGTATGGAGAGTGGTCATATTCGTCTGGACGATCTCTTTCGCCTTTTCATAGCCTTGGGCGACGATGGTCCTTACTTCACCATCAATCAAACGTGCTGTCTCCTCACTATAGTCCCGGTGGCGGGCAAACTCTCTTCCCAAAAAGATCTCTTCTTCTTTCTTACCAAAAGTCAGAGGGCCAAGCTTTTCGCTCATTCCCCACTCGCAGACCATTTTTCTGGCGATCTCCGTGGAGCGTTCGATGTCATTTCCCGCCCCGGTGGTTTGGCTGTTCAACACCAGTTCCTCCGCCACCCTCCCACCCATCATCACGGCGATGTTGTTCAGCAGATAGTCCCTGGGGTAGGTATGCTTTTCGTCTATGGGGAGCTGTTGTGTGATTCCAAGAGCTCGGCCCCTGGGGATAATCGTGACTTTGTGAATGGGGTCTGTTCCCGGGATCATTCGTGCGACCAACGTATGACCTGCCTCATGAAAAGCGGTAATTCTTCGCTCCTCCAGAGGGATGATCATTGATTTCCGTTCGACGCCCATCAGGACTTTATCTTTGGCCTGTTCAAAGTCGGCCATCTCGATGCGTTCTTTTCCTAACCGGGCGGCCAGCAGAGCCGCTTCGTTCACGAGGTTCTCCAGGTCGGCTCCGGTAAATCCAGGGGTTCCTCTGGACAGGACTGCGAGATTGACATCTGCCCCCAACAGGGTCTTGCCAGAGTGAACCTTCAGGATTTGCTCTCTTCCTTTGACATCGGGAAGGGGCACAACCACCTGACGGTCAAAACGACCTGGCCTGAGTAGGGCAGGGTCTAAAACATCTGGCCGGTTTGTGGCTGCGATCAGGATGACCCCTTCGTTCGATTCGAATCCGTCCATTTCAACCAACAGCTGATTTAAGGTCTGCTCTCGCTCATCGTGCCCCCCGCCCAGGCCGGCTCCTCGATGCCTTCCAACGGCGTCGATCTCGTCAATGAAAATGATGCAGGGGGCGTTCCGTTTTCCCTGAAGGAAGAGGTCTCGAACCCTGGAAGCTCCGACTCCCACGAACATCTCCACGAAATCAGAACCGCTGATGCTGAAAAAGGGAACGTCAGCTTCGCCTGCAATCGCTCGTGCGAGAAGCGTTTTCCCCGTTCCGGGGGCGCCGATGAGAAGAACTCCCTTAGGGATCCTTCCGCCAAGCTTCGTAAACTTTTTGGGATCCCTGAGAAAATCGATGATCTCCTCAAGTTCACCTTTGGCTTCTTCAATTCCAGCGACATTCTCAAATGTTACCTGATGGAGTTCTTTCGTCAGAACTTTCGCCTTACTCTTTCCAAAAGAGAGGGCCTTTCCACCGCCGATTTGCATCTGCCGAATGAAAAAGAGCAAAACGCCTACGAGAATAATCACCGGAAGCGATGTGATGAGAATACTCCAGAGAGAGAAGGACTCCTCTTCTTTCTTCACATTGATAACCACCCCTTTATCTCGGAGAAGTTTAATCATCTCGGGGTCTTCAGGGGCATAAGTTTTGAAGCGTCTTCCTTCTTTATCCCTCCAAATAATGTTTCTACCGCGTATCTCCGCCTCCTGAACCCGATTGTTTTCCACGGTGGAGATGAAATCGGAATAATTTTTTTCTACCGCTGTTTGACGGGGTTTACTGAAAAGCTGGAAGAGAAGAACCATCAGGATGACGATAATTGCCCAGAAGATCAGGTTCTTATAAAGAGAACTCAAAAATTTTCCTCCGATATTGAAATTTAGCTAAAAAAGATTAACATAGTCTATATTTTATTTCAATATCAGGGATTTACTCGTAGACATAGTCCGGAGCCCATGGAATCCTTGAGACGGGATCGCACCCTAATCTCTTAACTCTTTGAATTATTTGGGTAAATGTTCTATGAGAACGCATGGTTTATTTTTATTAAAAAAAGACTAATAATATTGCTGTGTTACGAATAAATATTAAAGTAAAATATAGTTTTTTTGCAAAGTCCAAATAAAGCGACGGAGCGTTTAGGGAGTAAATATGGTGATTGAATCATTGAAACGGTGTCCTCTTTTTGCCGGGCTGAAAGAAGAAGACCTGAAAAAGATCAAGGCAGTTGCTTCGCTAAGGCGGGTCGGAAAGAAGCAGATTCTCTTTTCCGATGGGGAGGAGGCAAGGGGATTCTATGTGATCCTTTCGGGAAAGGTGAAACTCTTCAAGATATCGCCGGAAGGCAAGGAGCAGATTCTTCATGTGGTGTCTCCGCCGGAGGCCTTTGCTGAGGCAGCTCTGTTTCTCGAAGGAAATTACCCAGCCTTTGCCGAGACCCTAACAGATAGCCAGCTTCTGTTTTTCCCCAAGAGGGATTTCATCCATCTCATCGAGCGGAATCCCCAGCTTAGCATCAATATGATCGTCTCTCTTTCGCACTTTTTGAGAAAATTTGCTTCCCTCATCGAAGAGCTTTCCCTCAAAGAGGTTTCATCGCGAGTTGCAAAATATCTGATCGATCTCTCTTTGAAATCAGCAAAAGAGGGAAGGAACCCCAGAGAGGTCGATTTGGATTTAAGCAAAAGCCAATTGGCTTCAAAGCTGGGGACAATTAGTGAGACCCTTTCAAGGAGCCTGGCAAAGATGAAAGCCAAAAAGATTATCGAGGTGAAGAAGAACAGGATTCTCATCTTGAATCGAGAAGCCTTAGAAGCGGTGGCCTCAGGTTTGAAAATATAATCCGTCCTCGATCAGAGGTTTCCGCCGTTTGCACAAGAGTTATCCACAGAGTAGGTGTCGATGATTCCAATCCATTTGTGAGAAATGCCGAAGAGATTCAGAAACTGCTTTTCTCAATTAAAAGTTTTACTTCTGGAAGGGCCACCTCCTCTATCGTGGAGGGCTGCCAGTGCGGCAGGTCATCTTTGTCCAGAATGCGAGCGCGGATGCCTTCGAGATAATCCGAGTGTCTTATCATAAAGCGGGCCGCCCTGGTCTCCGCAGCAAACACCTCCTCCAGGGGACGTCCTTCATTATGCCGCAGCAGCGCCAAGGTGAGGACGAGTGCTGTGGGAGATCGTTCCGACAGCCGGTGATAGACATCCTGACACAAACGGTCCTCCTGGCTGCATCGGGAGAGGGAATTCATGATTTCAGGGAGCGAGGTCTTCCCAGCGAAATGGGTTGCTACCCACTCATCCATTTCAGGATTGATAGGCATGTCTTTCTGGAAGAAGGAGGCAAGATAGGATTTGAGGTGCTCTATCGCTACCGTTTGGTCATCGGTGAGCTTTCCCTGGAAACTTTGAAGGGCCTTTCTCAGTCTCGGCAATCGCTCTCCCCTGGTTAACGAGTTTGCCAGTCCCAGGCGTACGCATTCCGCCCCTTCCATTTCGTAACCTACAAGTCCAAGGTATTCGGGGTATCCTCTGGGACACTTTGTAAACATCCAGCCTGTTGCGCCCACATCGGGGAAAAAGCCGATACGGGTCTCGGGCATCGCCATGAGGGTTCGCTCTGCGGCAACCACAATATTGGCCCCGGCAGATATACCAAGACCTCCTCCCATGGTGATGCCATCGGCGATCACGATCACCGGCTTCGGAAACCGGTGTATAAAAAGGTCCAAACCATATTCCTCTCGAAAAAACTCATCCGCAACGGAGAAAGATTTCTCCTTGACTGCTTTTGCGAGTCTCTTAAGGTCGCCACCTGCGCAAAACCCTCGGTTCCCGGTTCCGAGGAACAGGACAAACTGATATTGGTCCTCTTGAATCGCTTCGTCAAGGGCTTGGCGGACCCGCAGGATCATCTCAGTAGTGAGAGCATTGATGACGCGGGGCCGGTTGAGGATGATCTCCATCATAGACGGGTGACGCGTTACAATAACCTCAGGTTCTCGTTGATATGAACCGGTTGCCATAAACAATATCCGCTATTTCCTCCATGAAAAAGAGTTCGCTGACGATGGCTTTCCCATTTTCTTATACATGAGTGATCAAGATAAATGGGGTGAATCAAGTATTTTTCGGGTTAAGAGACTGTATTTGAACCCCGCTTATACCAAATTCTTTTCTCTCCGGGCCTGTCATGTCGGATCTTCCGGGAGCAAGAGGAAAGATGAAATTGATAAATCGATAAATTGTTGGTAAATTGGTCTCAGTCCCACGATGAGGATGAGAAGGCATGTATCGACATCGTATAAGAGAAGGGAGACCATAGATGGAGATCGAGAAAGTATGCGTGGTCGGTATGGGAACGATGGGAAGCCAGATCGGGATAGTCTGTGCCAGAGGCGGTTTTCAAACCATCCTGGTGGACCTTTCCGAAGAGTTAACAAGAAAGGGCTTAGGATCTATCAAATCATTTCTAAGCAATCAGGTCAAAAGGGAAAGAATGAGAAGTGAGGAGATGGAGAAGGTTCTTTCTCTTATTGCCACGACGACAGATTTGACGAAAGCCCTTTCAGACGCGGCATTGGTGATCGAGGCGGTTTTTGAGGATATCAAGGCGAAGAAGGAGTTGTTCAAGAAGATGGACGGGATCTGTCTTAAGGAAGCCATTCTGGCAAGCAACACGTCCACGTTAAGCATTACGGAGATGGGAGCAGTCACGTCTCGACCGGAAAGATGCATTGGAACACATTTCTTGATTCCGGCGGCCTTGACGCCGCTTGTCGAATTGGTGCGTGGGATAGAGACTTCTGATGAGACCCACAAAACGATTATTGGCTTCATTACAACCTGCGGGAAAGAGACCGTTACCGTCGTGGACTCTCCGGGTTTTGTGGTCAACCGCCTTTACCTTCCGATGGTGAACGAGGCTTTCTATGTCTTGGAAAGTTCCCTTGCGAGTCCTGAAGACATCGACAGGTGTTGCGCAAGAGGCCTTGGCTTTCCTTTAGGCCCCTTGGCCGCGGCGGATGCCTTCGGGCTGGACATTCTTTTGCAATGTATGGAAACGTTTCATAAGGAGCTGGGTGAAAAATATCGACCGGCACCCCTCCTCGTCAAACTGGTCAAAGCAGGACGCCTCGGCCGCAAGAACGGAAGAGGAGTCTATGATTATCGCCTCTCCCCCCAGGGGACCGCATCGTAATGATTGGAGGAAGTTACGAGACTTTCCGCTTTCGTTAAGAGGGAAGATATAAAATCCTTCATGTCACGCAGCTGGTCTGTGAGCTGGCCGCTGACGGTGATCATGTTTTTTGAGTTCTTGATGGGCCTGACGGATGTTTACATTGCCGGCAAGGTGAGCAAAGAGATCCAGGCGACGTACGGTTTTGTCATTCAGCTCTATTTTGTTCTTATCGTGATTGCCAATGCCCTTACGGTGGGCACTGTCTCAGTCGTATCGAGGTTGTTCGCGTCACGAAATCAAAATGACTTAACTCAAGCGATTTTTTCCTCCCTCACGGCGACTGCCGGTGCAGGAATCGTCCTCGTCGCAGGGGGTTTCTTCTTTAGCCCTGAAATCATCCATTTTGTAAACATCCCGGAGGAGCTCAAATATCTTGCGGTCCCTTTCATCAAAATTTATTCGGTTGGTTTATTCTTCCACTACCTTCTCATCAACTCCAACGGGGTTTTGAGGTCTTGTGACAGGGTGAAAGAGTCTTTGAAAACCCAGGCCCTTGTCTGTGCGCTCAACATCGGTCTCAATTTCTTTTTTGTGTTTTATACGCCTCTGGGATACAGGGGAATTGCAACGGCCACCGCTTCAAGTGTCTTGATTGGTAGCCTGGTCAACCTATGGAAGGTGAGAAGTTTGATGACTGGGGAGAGGACATTTTCCGTCGGTACCGTGCGAAAGATGATGACCATAGGCTGGCCGATTGGAATGCTTCAGGTGCTGTGGCAGCTCTCTTCCATGGTTCTTTTCCTGATCTTGAGCGCATTGCCCGAACGCCGGGTTGAAATTCTCGCTGCCCTGACGACCGGCCTGAGGATCGAATCGGTCATCTACCTTCCGGTCTTCGGGTTCAACATGGCCAATGCGGTGATCGTCGGAAATCTGCTGGGCGAGAAGAGAAAAGAAGATGCCTTGCGAAGCGGATTCATCACCGCTGCGATTGGCGTGGTGGTTGTCACAATCATAGTCATCGCGGTCATCTTGAATGCTCGATGGATCGCCTCGTTCCTGTCACATAATGAGATTGTGGTCAGGGAGAGCATGAAATATATTTATATCAGCATGATCAGCGAGCCATTTATGGCCTGGGGCATTATCCTCGGTGGAGGCCTGAACGGAGCGGGGGATACGCGAAGCGTCCTGATACGGGTTGCCCTGAGTGTATGGCTTGTAAGGATTCCTTTGAGCTATATCTTTGTCGTCTTCTTTGGGTTCGGACCGGCCTCGGTCTGGTGGTCGATGAATATCTCTCAATTCGTCCAGGCATTTCTAATGTCCAAAAGATATTTCGATAGAAAGTGGCTGTCCCTGGAAAAATAGGAAGTCAGAGGCCGTCCGTATTTTTGTAATCTTTAACCCATTGCGTGCAACCCAAATCCCAATTTAGGAAATGGTCATTGCGAGCGAAACGAAGCAATCTCTTCTTTTGCAATGAGATTGCCACGCCTGCGTACCGAAACTATTACTTACCAAATGCCTTTGACGGGCCACTTCGGCGTGCAGGCACGCACCTTTTAGGTGCTCGCAATGACTGGATATCGAAGGGGTCTTATTCTTTAAATGGGAATTTGGGTGCAACATCTGTGTTGACTTAGGTCAAGGCACTTATTTTATTCTGGAATTATAATTAAATAATAGATGGTGATGAAGGAAAGAGGAATGAGATTTAAAAAAGAAGGGACACCCAAAACGGAAAAAGATGATGTTCGGACTTTGATCAAGTTTGTGGGGATCTACTGTAGAAAGAATCATGATGGAGATAAGTCTCCTTTTTTATTCAAACTTTTCGATATCAAAGAGATCGAAAAGAGGGAGATCTCGCTATGCCCGGATTGCACACGACTTCTCACCTATGGCCTGACGATGAGGCTGAAGTGCCCCCATGATCCTAAACCCATGTGCAAGAAATGTGAGACTCAATGTTACCATGGTGAATATAAATCGAAGATCCGGGAAGTGATGAAGTTCTCCGGGATGTACCTGGTGAAGCACGGTCGGGTGGATGCGCTCTACCATTATCTCCGGTGAAATTCAGAAGGCGGAAAGCACAAGGCAAGAGGCAGTGATTAATCTGCATTCTCCTTTCAGCCTACTGCTTTCTGGGGTCTTGATCTAAGTCAAAACACTTTTAGGGAAGGGATGTTAAATTTAAACTAAAGGAGACAAACGAATGGCTGAGAAAAAGGAAATCGCCTGTTTCCTCTGTCACAAAACGGAACACGAGGGAGTTTTGATTCCTTGCCGGAAGGGTGGGCAAGATCTTTGGGTATGTACCCGATGTTTACCCATGCTGATCCATGGTGGGTAAAACAGATAATCCCCTCAGTTCCTATTTTAGTTAAGGGGGATGAATGGGAATTTGTTAAGGAGGCACTGGAATGGATAAATATGCAAAGGCATTTGTCAAATCGAGCCTGATCTATCTCGGAATTGGGACCATTATGGGAGTATGTATGGTTTTGTCTCCGGATATTCGATTTACCCTCACGCAAGTTCATGTCCATATTCTTCTTCTGGGATTTATGGCGATGATGATTTACGGCGTAGGATATCATATTCTTCCCCGGTTTATGGGGAGACCGGTTTACAGCCATCGTCTTGGTAATATTCAGGTATGGCTTGCTAATATTACGCTCATAGGTCTTTCCATTTCGTGGATTACAGAGGCCTCGCAAGGCGGAGTCTGGCACCTCTCAGCGATTTTATTCGGAATCGGTCAGGGGGTTGCGATTTTTTTGTTTATTTTCAATCTGTGGAAGAGCATGGTTCCTCAAACCACGGAATAGTTCGGAGTTTAAAGCTTTGAGTTCGGAGTAAATCGATTAAATCTCCGCACTACAAACTAATTAATCCGAACCGAAAAGGAGTGTAGAATGGCTGAGAAAAGGTTTCATAAGGATATGGTTATTGGAGATGTTTTGAAGGCGAACCCTGCAGCGATCAAGGTGATCGAAAAATATTTTGGGCAGGGCTGCTTCACTTGCCCTGGGATGAAGATGGAATCCATCTCTTTTGGAGCGATGATGCACAACATGGATCCAGAAGCAATTATTAAAGAGCTGAATGAGTTGGAATGAGTGGTATGATGGAGCCTATTCATCTTTTTGAAAAAGCAGAGTTCTCTAAAGAGAACTTTATACCCAAGCAACTCCATATCGGGGATGCAGGAGCGGCAGTGCTCATCTGCTTTGAACCCGGCCAGTCCATGCCTCTTCACCCTCATCCGGGGGCTTTAGAAGTGATCCTCTATGGGGTTGAAGGGGAGGGGACTTTGATGATCGGGGATGAGGAGAAACCCTTTAAGAAAGGAGACCTTATGTTTTGTAAGGGGGAGGTTCCCATCGGCCCCAAGAACACGGGTCAAGGAAGGTTCATGGTTCTGGTCATTCTTGTCTTAAAGCAGTTGGTTTCCAAAGGGTAAGCTTTTTATAAAGGAGACCGTATCTCACCCCGTGGCAACTGATTAAGGCAGAGGGAGAGTTCAGTTCCTCCATCGCCAGATAAAGAATCGCTCCTCCAGCCAAGATCACATCCGCCCTGGCCGCGGGAAGACCGGGTATCTTCTTTCTCTCTTCGATCGTTCTGGATCGGTAGAGGAGAAGCTGGTTTTTCAGGCCCTCCCTTCTTAACACGAAATGATGGATCTTTTGAGGGATGAATTCCTCCAAACCCTGTTCAACAGAGGCTAAGGTCGTCGCCGTCCCTCCCACAGCGACCATTGACGACGGCTCCTGTGAATGCGGGATTTTGGCAAGTAGCTCTCGGATTCTGTTCTCCATCGTATTCCACTCTTCCTCTTGAACAGGATCGGAGTGAAGATACTGTTCTGTGAAGCGGACCGAACCGAGTGGAAGGCTTATCCACTGATTGATCTGATTGCCTCTCCCCAGGATGAACTCCGTACTTCCCCCACCTACATCGACCACAAGGATAGGTTCGTTTACCTCCATGAGATCCTTTGACACAGCCAAGTAAGAGAGTCGGGCCTCTTCTTCTCCGGAGATGACCTCAATGGAGAGATTCAGTTTTTCCTTAATCAGTCTTAAGAATTCTGCGGAATTTTTGGCTTCTCTGAGAGCGTTCGTCCCGACGGCAAAGATGTTTTGGACCTTCATCGCCCGGCATCGTTCCCAATATTGTGACAGAGTTTCAATGCCCCTATTCATTGCCTCTTTTGCAAGAATTCCACTCTTTTGGACACCCTCACCCAATCGGGCCACCGTCTCCGTCTCAAAAAGCGGCTTTATCTTCTCCCCTTCTACTTCGGCAATGAGGAGTAGAATTGTGTTCGTCCCAATGTCAATGGAGGCCAACCTTTTACGCGAAGTAGGGCTGAATTTCACGACAGAGTTCCTCGGGGATGATGTTGGATGTCAGCTCAGAGTGAAGGGTCTCGAAGGAAGTCCAGTCATTCAGATAATAAGGCTGGAAAGGGGCGCGCGAGATAATTCGGGTGAGAAGCTGGTAATGGGCTTCGCCGGAAATGGAGTAGACGGAAAAGTTGAAGCTATTGAGGCCTTTCTCGTCGTAATACTTCAGGGTGGAGGCTATTCCCCTGGCCAGAGAAGCAATCTCCTCCTTGCCGAAGGTGGCCACGGATCCATGTCCTTCCGCACTTGCACACACTTCGTTGAATCCAGTAGGGGCAAAGGAGACATACCAGTGGACCTTTCCGATGCAGGCGATATATCGTTTTCCAAGTTCCTTTTCAATCTGGATGAGATCCTTCCAGTAGACGGTTCCATTCTTCTGGTAATAGGAGGAACTGGCATCTAATAGCCATTCAATCTCATTCGTCGGAATAGGATCACCAATGACCTGAAGATGGGGATGGAGGATGGTACTTCCTCCAGGGAGAAGGAAATTTTGACTGATTTGCCAATAGCGGGTATCCGGATCAAATGCCGTTGTTCTTCGAATGATCTCGATAGCAGCCGTAAGACCCTCTTCGTAAATCTCGGACGTAAATTGGGTAAGGCTGAGAAAATGCTCATGACAGAGGACGACGACACTTCCGTAGGATCCCACTGGATTGAGATTCGGAAAACCGACTGCCCTTCCGATGCAAACCCTTCCTTCCGGGACGATTTCTTTTATGAACTGAGGAGTCTTCTGAAAAATATTCTCAGGACAGAAGAGACATCCTTTCGATTCCTCGGCCATATTCGAGAAATCGAATTTTCCCGGAGAGGGAAGTCCCCAGGTGATGATGCGACTTCGCCGTTTTGTCAGGGGATCGATCCGGACCTCGGTTGGAACTGAGACCGTTTCAAATCCCTCAAGGGGAGAACGGAGGTCCGATTGGAGATGATATCGCTCGAACTTGATTTCCATCGTTCGAATAAAATGAAGGACGCCGATATCCCCCTTTTTAAGGGGACAACCAAGTCCTCCCTTCATCAAAGGGAGATTGGGAGGGGTTTTCCGGTCTGCAACCCCAAAGAGCTTCGTTTCACGGGTTCACCTTGAAGAAGAGGTAGTGCTCCACCATTTCACAGAGGATGTGTCCGATGAGAATGTGGGCCTCCTGGATGCGGGGCGTGCTGGTGGAAGGAACGATCAGAGGGAAATCGGCCATCTTCCCGACGATACCGCCGTCATTTCCAGTAAGGGCAATCGTCTTAATCCCCATCTCTTTCGCCACTTCAAAAGCCTTGACGACGTTCGGGGAGTTCCCGCTCGTGGTGATGCCGATGGCGACATCCCTTTCTTTACCGAGGGCCCTAATTTGTTTAGCAAAGATTTCATTGAAAGCAAAGTCGTTGGAAACACTGGTCAGAACAGAGGCATCCGTGGTGAGGGCGATCGCAGGCAATGGCGGACGGTCCATGACATATCGATTGACGAATTCCGCAGCCAGGTGTTGGGCGTCGGCAGCACTTCCCCCATTTCCGAAGAAAAAGAGTTTGTTTCCTGCTTCGAAGGTGTGAGAAATCAATCTGATTACGTCGAGAAGTTTAGGAAGATTTTCTCTGAGAAAACGACTTTTGACTTCGGAGCTTTCTTTAAATCGCTTCAGAATGATATTTTCCATTGAACAAAAATATTATACTTCCCGGGTTCCCATGTCAAGGGAACCTTTTTGATAAGGCTGTTTCCAGCGTCGATTCAGCCATGGCCATTGGCTCGGATATTGTCTGATGGAATCTTCGATGGTCTTTGTAAATTTGGCGGTCAGTAATTCCGTGTTCTTCCTTTGGTCTGATGTTAGTTCTATTTCAATAGGACTTCCGATGAACAGGGTCTTCGGGATCCCGTTTTTTCGCACGAGAAACATGGGCAAAATAGGAGCCCCTGTTTTGAGCGAGAAGATGGCCGGTCCAGGGGGAGTATAGGCTGTTTGGCCGAAGAACGGGACGGGAACTCCTCCGAGAATTTGTTGTTCATCAGCGATCAGATAGAGGATTTCATTTCGACGGAGGCAATTGAGGGACTTCTTGATTGACGCTGTAGCAGGTTTTGGAGGAAAGGGTTTCTGCCCCAGCCTTTGCTGATAGCCTCCTAATCTGTCCCATATCTTTGGGAAATTCTCTACCTTGATGATAATATTAAATGGGTAGCCCTCCTTGGCAAGGATCGTCCCCAGCGTCGTAAAGGCACCCAAATGGCCGCCTAAAGCAATCACTCCGTTCCCTTTCGCCAATGCCGCATCCAGATATTCCCTCCCTACGATTTTGATTTCCTTGATGAATTGGCTGGAAGGAGCAGCAGCCGTAAGGATGATTTCGAAAAGCGTGAGTATAAAGTTGAAGAAGACCTCCTTGGCGAGTCTTGTGATCTCCTTGAAATCCTTCTCTCGTCCAAACGCCAAGAGGAGATTACTAAGAACTCTATCCCTATATTTCTTGGCCAAATAGAAAGCCATGGTCCCGGAAATTCTTGCAAAGAAGACGATGCTTTTCGGAGGAAAGATACGAAATGTAAGGACGGAGAAGGCCAATAGGAGATCGCCCAGAAGATCCCCGAGCCGGTATTTTATTTTCTTAGAGTAGGCTTTGACCATGCGATTTCGATACAGAATAAAAGCGGTCCAAATGCTCTCAACATAGATTATTTTAGGCCGGATTTCAATAGATATCCGCGGAAGTGCCGTATTCAAAGTAGGATTGACGTTTGGAACTATATTGTTTATCATGTTCTGGAGATTTCGGAGAAGCCTTCGGAAAAATTCCAATCCACCGATTAAAGTTAAAAAATCAACACACAAAATGCTCTCTCTGGTCAAAATGAAAGCAAAAGTTCTCCCAAAGAAATGCTTTGGTTTACTTACAAGTGTTTTCTCTTCCAGCAGGGCGTCCCTTGCTTTCTTTATCTGCCTTTTAGCCGTCGTATTCGCCTACCGGATTCAACTGACCATAAGTTTATTTACGAACGCGGTCAGACCTTTTGACTTTAACCCAGCACAGCATGCGGTCTGGCTTGTTCTTGCTTATTTGCCGAGTGACCTTGCCTTTGTCTTTGTCTGTTTCTCACTCTCTTGGCTCCTATCTCGGGTGGCTTCTTTCATCAAACAGAGTAAGATGTTTCGGATCTTAAGAATTTCAGGACTTATTTTTTTGCATCTTGTTTTGTTGGCTGCGGTTCTTATCCACGGAATTCACGGCAGGCTGCTCTTTGATGTTCAGACAGGGTTTGACAGTGCGGTGATGAAGGAGGCGTTCTCAGGCATTTCGCTGATCGAGACCCTCAGGCTCGTCGGATGGAGGGATTACGTATTTCTTCTTTTTCCCTTTGGATTTTTTTGGCTGACGCTCCTATTCTCCCTTCGTCTAAGAATTTGGATAGCGGGGATTTCTTTGACATTGGCCATCTTGCTGCTGTCGCTTTCCTTGTTGATGATCGATAACAAAGCGGAGAAGGTCCCTGACGAGATCCGTCTCAACCCAGTCGTCTTTCTTCTTTCCGATATGACGAAGAGTACGTCCTTTATACATCTTAAGCAAGGTCAAACCATGAGTGCTGTCGGAGGAAAGGGTTCAGGTATCCAGTCCTTTCGTCCCATGGAAACTAAACCCATAGAGCGAGCGCTATCTCTGCCGGCGAAGAACAATCGTCCTTGGAATCTGATCATTTTCATCATGGAGTCAGCAGGGGCCCGATATATCTTTGATACAAGCGACGGCGATGCGATGCCCATGCCGTTTCTCCATAAGATATCGCAGGAAGGCTGGTATTTGAAAAGACACTTTACGACATCGAATGTCAGTACCAAGGCAGTATTTTCAATACTTAGCGGGCTTTACGATTTCTTCAGTAAGGAGACGTTCGGCACACGTCCGGACGTTGAAGTCCCTGCGGTCTATAATTGGCTGGACCAGGGATACGACAGGTTCTTGGTAACCCCTTCTTCGATCTCTTGGTACTTTCCGACGAAGTTCGTCGTCAACAGTGGGCTGTCGGAGATCCATAGCTATGAAAATCTGAACTTTAAGATAAAGGAAGAGTTTCATTCGCTGGGCCATTATATTGCAAGAGACGAGGTCCAAACGACGGATTTCTTCATTCAGAGATTGCGTGAAGCGAGAGAGCCTTTTCTGGGCATCTACATCAGCTTTGCTGCCCACTTCCCTTATTTCGACTATGGCGAGGACTATCGCATAAGGAAGGATGACGGACATTTGATCAGCCGCTATTATAACAATTTGAATCTTCTGGACCACGGGATTAAGCGGATTGTTGATCATCTGCGGGAACAAGGTCTGCTGGAACATACCCTGCTGGTCATCGTGGGAGATCATGGCCAGGCTTTTGGTCAACACCATCCGAATAATTTTATGCACTATCGCTATAGCTATAATGAGAACCTGGAAGCCCCGGCGATCCTCTATCAACCGGCGCTTTTCAGGCCGAAGACGTTCGGGTTTCCCACAAGCCACGTAGATTTATTGCCGACCCTGCTTGACGCCATGAGAATTCCGTATCCTTCAACGGCCTTTGACGGGAGGTCTCTTTTCAGCCACCGGGCGAGGCAAGCCCCCATCTTCTTTTATGGATATGAAGAATCCATCTCGTCGTTGGACAGTCATCTCATAAAAGTTCAGTATTCGTTGAAGAAAAATAAGTGCTGGGCCTTCGACTTGAAGCTTGATCCGGACGAAAAAAATCCCCTTGATTGCTCTTCATTTCCGCTTGAAGTGGAGGGACTTCACAAATTCGTCGCAGAGCACGATGCGAATCTCCTCAAATACAACGCCAGTTTGAGGGAAAAGAAGGGATTGCAGGGGGCAGGAGTGCCCATCTTGAAAGCGGTGAGCTCTCCGAGATGAGATGCTTGGAGACCGGCAGAAAACTTGGCTCGTGGGCCTTTTATTTTGGTTTCCTAAATAAGCGTCGGAAATGAGGTGTTGAAAGATGTTAGAGCTTAACGAGAAGATCAAAGAGCATTTTCGCAATCCTCATAACGTAGGGGAGATTGAAAACCCAGAAGGGACGGGAACGATTGATAATCCGGTATGCGGGGATACGACAAAACTTTATTTGAGAATCAAAAATGGAGTCGTTGAGGATGCCAGGTTTTTATCCTTTGGATGCGCCGTAACCATTGCCTCCGCCTCTGTGTTAACCGAGAAAATTAGGGGCAAGGAGATTTCTGAACTCCTCTTGGGGACTGATGAAGAAGTCGTCAAACGTCTCATGAGCTTAATTGAAACCGAGCTAGGGGAGATTCCTCCGGTAAAGCTCCACTGTCCGCCCGCCACGGTTCAGGTTTTTCTCGAATCAATTGGCGGATACTTTGAAAAGGAAGGAGAGAATGAGTTGAGTTCGAAAGCCAAACGCTTAATCCCCCAGATCTCTGAATATTACAAAAGAGGCGGAGAGAAAGAATAAGGGGAAAACGCTGCGTTAAAGATCGAAGTTATCCCTTTTATGTGCCTCTAAACCTTCTAACAGAAATCAATAAAAGGGCCTTTCTAATTTAATCTGTAAGTTACTCTGTTTAAAATCAAAATTCCAATCTTGTCATGTAGGATTCTTTTAACCGGGAATTCTTGTCGAACTGATCATCAGTATTGTCGAAGCTCATTATTAATTGAATTCTAAGAAGAAAGCATTTACCGCTTTAAAAAGATCGACAAAACATTCCGGTTTAAGACCAAACTTTTTTACTCTGTTCTTTATAAGAATTCAATTTAACGAGAGGTCGAAGGTCTTAATAAGCCATTAAATATTCTGGATAAGGTAGGTTGGAGATGGTGCGAAATATCTCCTAAATTCTCTTGAAAATGGATTGGCACGGGAGTTGCTTCCACATCTTTTGTTAAACAAAAAAACTCAGAGGAGGTGAGATCGATGAAAAAGGCAATGATTGCATTAGGGTTGGTAACTGTGATGTTTTTGGGTGTCTCATATGTCTATGCCCAAGAGCAGGGTAATTCTCCAGGACATGGGTGGATGCACGGTCAGAAACACGAGGGTCAATGGAATAAGCTCAACCTCACCCCGGAGCAGAAGGTGAAGTTTAAGGAATTGCGCCGAAGGTTTAAAGGAGAAAACGCTCAACTCATAGGGGGACTTGTGGCCAAACGGTTGGAGCTTCGGTCACTTTGGACCGATCCAAAAGCCGGTTCCCAGGCCATTTTGGCTAAGGAAAAAGAGTTGAGAGATCTTCGAAACCAGATGAGGGACAAGATTATCCGGTATAGATTGGAAGCTCGCAGTTTCCTCACGCCCGAGCAGATTGAAAAGTTTGGAATGATGGGTGGAATAGGTTTCGGTCGTGGTTTTCACCGCCATCATCACCATCATGGCTGCGGTTGTCACCATCACCATGGTCAAGAAATAGGTCGCCCCGAAATGAGGGAGTAGGAAAAAGACCTATCAATTTGAAACGAAGATAAATAAGGTTTGGGATGACCTTTCCAAATACCGGAAGAAGTGCTTGGCACTTGTCAAAGGAAATATCTCCTGCCCTGGCCGTTTTGTTCTTCGCTATCTTTTTCTCCCTTTTCTTGAACAATTTATCGGTACAAGGTTGGGAGACTATCTACAGGGCACTAATCCGATTTTTCCGGCTCACTTTACTCCTTTGCCTTCCACTTTATGTGCTTTCACCCATCTATAGTTTTGTCGTCAACAAAATAAGGGGGAAGCTTCTTCACACGGGAAAAATGTGGGAATTGCAGATCAAGCCCGTTAAACACTGGATTTTTCGGCCTTTTCAAGGAATTGGCATAGAACTTCTGTTTGAAACAAAATTGCTTACAGCCCTTCAGGTAATCACAGGGGTGACGACCAAGCCTTTCGTTTTATTCCCCCGAAGTCAGTTTCAGCCTGGGTGGTTGTTGGTCATCGGTGGGATTACGGTAGTTATTTCCCTTCTCCTATCTATTATCTGGACCCTTGATGACGTAGGGATAAGATATGTCAACCGGAAGGATCAAGAGATCAGGATGATCGGGAAATATGTAGGGACACTTATGCCCATTATCTTTGGATTTTATGGAATATTCAGCCTGAGTACGGATTTTCCAACATCACAAGTTTTCGTCTACATATTTAAAACCGTTATCATTCTTTACCCTCCGTTCACAGTCTTCACGGTCTTCCACACCCGGTTCCTCAAAAACAAAGCAGAATATTTTTTCTCAAAAGCATTACTTGGAAAAGGAGGCGTCTGGTCCGGAGCTGAAAATGATCAAAGGAAGGGGGCGTGGGCGGATGATGGGTTATGGCTGGGGAATGGGCTACCGCCTCGCCCCGGAGTGTGAGAGTAGGAAGACACATCTTGTATATGGAAAAAGGAAGAGGAAACTTCTTTTTTTTCCATATTTGATTAATAAGTTTCTTTGTCAAATTATCTGCTTCTATAAAGAAGAGTGTGTATAAGTTTCGCAGAATTCTGCCCACCAATAATTTTTCATTCTGAGCAGGGGCGTAGGAATCGATGAAGAAATGGATCGTTCCCTTATTATCCTTACTCTTGATCGCTTTGTTGCTCTTGATCTCCAGCCCCTTCAATCTCCTCAAAGCATCGATGACCAAGAAGGAGAGCGGAGAGAAGCCCGGGATTCTTTTTGCCCAGGACGAGGGGAAAGAGGAACAGACAGACCCTCATCTGATTTTGGTCTTAAAGAGATTGCGTGAAAAGCTCGATGAATGGCTAAAATCGATCAACGACCGGATCGAGAGTGAAGATGTAACTCGTTTAGAGGTTCGGTTCTTGGAGATTTTGAGGAGTATCTTGGGATGGGTGAGAGAGAAGGTAGATGCAATGATCGCATCTTCTGAAAAGGGAAAAGCCAAGGAGACTTATCAGAAAGTGTTTTCATTACTCAAAGCAGGATGGTGTTTTGCTGTTTAAGACATAGCGGCAGATAAAAGGCTAACGCTGTGAGACATCGAAGTCGCAAAAAATCATTAGCGGCGCAGGGAGATAATTATGCGACGGACAGTCGGAATCATGGTCCTGGTCGTTATCGGGCTGGCTGTGATGGGTAGCGCGGGCATGTGGTGGTTGCGGTCCAAGCGGGACAACGAGCCGACGTTCCACACGGTGCCGGTGAAACGGGGCGATCTGGTGGCTAAGATCAGCGCGACAGGCACGCTCGAGCCGGAGGCAGCCGTGGACATAGGCGCTCAGGTTGCTGGGGTGATTATCGCCTTCGGCAAGGACAAAGGCGGGAAGGAAATTCAATGGGGTTCGGTCGTGGAGAAAGGCATGATACTGGCGAAAATTGACGACTCCCTTTACGCCGCTGCTGTGGAAACTGCCAAGGGCCAATTGGAGCAGGCCATAGCGAACAAGGTTAGCGCCGACGCCAATGTGCTCCAGATGAAAGCGAAGTTGGTGGATGCCGAGCAGGACTGGGGTCGGGCGCAGAAGCTCGGTCCATCCGACGCATTGGCACAGAGCGCTTACGACCAGTACCAAGCAAATTATGAGGTTGCTAAGGCCAACCTGGCGGCGGCCGAGGCTGCCGTGGAGCAAATGAAGGCTGCCGTGGCACAAGCAAAGGCCAGTCTCGACACTGCACAGATCAATCTGGGTTACTGTACCATCAAGTCGCCCGTCAACGGTGTGGTTGTTGACCGGCAAGTTAACATTGGCCAGACCGTCGTGTCCAGCCTGAGTACGCCAAACCTGTTCATCATTGCAACCAATCTCGAGCACATTCAGGCATGGGTATCGGTCAACGAAGCTGACATTGGCAGCATTTCTATAGGCCAGGCAGTTACGTTCGCCGTGGACGCCCATCCTGGCCGGGTGTTCCAAGGGCAAGTCGGCCAGGTTCGGCTGAACGCGACGATGCTGCAGAACGTGGTCACGTACACCGTCAGGGTCGACACCAATAACGACGACGGCAAACTATTGCCTTACCTGACAACCAACGCGCAGTTCACGATCGGCCGTCGGCAAGACGTGTTGCTGGTTCCGAATGCGGCGCTGCACTGGTCACCGAAGCCCAATCAGATCGCGCCAAAATCTGGCCAAACGTCCCGCGCTCCTTCTGACTTTTCAAGTGGAGACAGAAGCAGTGGGGCTGGCGCCGCCGGTGCGCCGAAAGCGCACGGAACCATTTGGGTCGAGCAAGGCGAGTTTGTCCGGCCTGTTCACGTGAGCGTGGGGTTGACGGACGGGACATCGACAGAGGTCGAAGGCAACGATTTGACGGAAGGGATGCGCGTGGTTGTCGGCGAAGCAACGAGGGAAGTTGCAGGTGCCCCGAGCACTGAGCGCAGTCCATTCACGCCCCAAATTGGACGCGGGCCGCGGCAAGGCCAAGCCAGCTCGGGCGGTGCCAGTGGCGGACGCTGAAATTAGCGGATGGAGTAAATTAGTTTATTACAGAATAAGAGGGAAGAGCAAACCTTTCTCATGGTTCTTAAGTCCCCAGAATTTTTGGAACCAGGGGACAGGAAGAATAGAGATACGACATGAAGCTGCTTTGTTGCCATCCGAGCGGGCTTATGTACACAGAAATCTACCTTCGTCTTGAGCCACTCGGCGTGGAATTGGTTGCTCAGGCTGCGCGCCGCGCTGGACACAAAGTACGTATTCTGGACTTGCAGGTCTTTTCCCATCAAGATTATTTTAAGGCCCTGGATCAATGGCATCCTGACGCCGTCTGCTTCGGTATTAACTATCTTGCCAATATTCCTGAGGTCATTGATCTTGCGAAAGAGACCAGGCAGTGTCTTCCCCAAACCTTCTTCTTCGTGGGAAGGCACAGTGCCTCCTTCACCGCGCGGGAGATTCTGGAACATGCACAGGGGACGATTGACTGCGTCGTCAGAGGGGAGGTGGACCAGATCGGTTCATCCTCTCTGCGGCGATGGATGATCGAAAAAGAATCGGCGTGCTTCCGGGGGTGGTCACACAAGAAGGGGAAGGACCGGCACCTCAAATGGTCGACGACCTCGATCGCAAAGGTACCCATGATGGTGGCTCAAGTCACACCTTAAAAAGCACCGCTCTCCTCCCCTCGCTTCCTAACACCGCCTAATAACTACCTCTCACATCCCGGGCACAATATCATAGCCCCTCGTCTAAGATTAGACTGGTTCCCTCCATTAAGCGTACCAAACTCTCCTGCATTCGGCACACTCATTATCGAGATTTTCGGCTATCTTGACTTTTGCTCTACATCCTCATAATAATTGAACAACGAGAAGGGAAAAATGGGGAATGATCAGAGAAGGAGTTGCCAAGGCATTTCGGGAAATATTGAATATGGAGGAGATCCCCTTCAATGTACCCCCTCAGCGAGAGTTGGGGGATTTTTCCAGCGCCGTTTGTTTGTCCATGGCAAAGCAAAGAAGGGAATCCCCAATGAAAATCGCTCAGGAAATGGCTGAGCGATTGAAATCGAACCTCCCACCTTACATTCAAGATATCAGTGCTTCTCCGCCCGGGTACCTAAACTTCAAAGTGGATTGGGTAGCATTGGCTCAAGACCTCGTCCCTCGGATCCTTCAGGAAGGAGAGTTTTTTGGGAAGCCGGCTTCGGGATCTGGGAAAAAGGTCTTTATCGAACACACGAGTGTGAATCCCAACAAGGCGATGCATATCGGCCACCTCAGGAATTCGGCTTTGGGAGACACGGTCGCCAGGGTTCTGAAATGGCTTGGTTTTTCAACAGAGGTCTGCAATTACATTGACGATACTGGTCTCCAGGTGGTGGATGTGGTGACCGCGCTTCTTTATCTGGATCGTCCTTCCTATACAGAGGGGTCTGATTTTAAAGTAATCTGGGCAAAGATCCCCCCGGAGAAACCTTTGGATTATTTCTGCTGGGACCTCTACGCCCGTTTTCAGAATGAACTTGAGAAGAATTCTTTCCTCCTTGAGAAAAGGGAGGAAGTTCACCGCAACATCGAAGGCGGAAATCATCCTATTGCAAGTTTTGCTAAGGAATTATCGATAAAGATTGTCGAATCTCACCTGGAGACAGTGGCTCAGCTCTCTATCTTCTACGACCTTCTCAACTGGGAGTCGGATATCATCGAGCGTGGATTCTGGGAGGCTACCTTCGAGCTTCTGAGAGAAAAGGGGACCCTTCGATTGGAAACGGAGGGTCCGAATAAGGGGTGCTGGGTAGTTCCGTTTGGCGGTATCGTCGAGACAGCTGAAGGGATGAAGAGCCTGGACAAGATTCTTGTTCGATCGAACGGGAGTGTGACGTATACCGGGAAAGATGTTGCTTATCAACTCTGGAAGTTCGGCCTACTCAAGAAAGATTTTTTATACAGACGCTGGGGTCCCCAAGCCAACGGAATGATGCTCTGGACAACGGCTCGGGATGGCGAGCCCGGGGAAAGTCTTGCGAGACCATTCGGCCACGCAGAAAAGGTCATCAATGTGATTGATACCCGACAGAGTTATCCTCAGCAGGTGGTCATGGAATGCCTTCGACAAATGGGCTTCGAGAGAGAGGCGAGCGAGTCGGTCCATCTGGCCTATGAAGTCGTCAACCTTTCTCCCCAGGCTGCCCGACTTCTGGGGATGGAGGAGACAGAGGAAAAAAAAACCTATGCCATGTCGGGCCGTTCCGGGACGGGCGTGAAGGCAAAGGACTTTATCCGGATGGTGAAGCAAAAGGTGATCGAGAAGGCAGATCATCCGCTGGAAGAAAAGGTTGCCTCGGCCTTAGCTTCGGCGGCCATCCGGTACTATTTGCTCAAATTCACGTTGGAGAGTCAGATCGTCTTCGATTTCGATGAAGCCCTGAAAACGACGGGGGATTCGGGAGTCTATTTAGAATATGCCCATGCCCGGGCGTGCAGTATCCTGAGAAAGGCCGAGGGCCAGAAAATCGATTTCGGATGGAGAAGGGATTGCATCCCCAAACAATTAACCGAGACGGAAAGGGGACTGCTTGATGCTCTATCGCGGTTCTCTTCAACCGTTGGAAAAGTCGGGAAGGCGCTGAGGGTCTCTCAACTGGCAGAATATGCGTTTGATCTTGCAACCTCCTTTACTAACTTTTATGAGCATCCTGATCCGGGGGACGACGTACGGACTCCATTTATTCATCTTCAAGATCGGGGAATTCGAACCTTCCGTCTTTCTTTGGTCAAGGCATTTCAAAAAGTGATGGAGAATGTGCTCAACCTGATGGGCATGCCCACGCTTGAAAGAATATAAGTCAGTTCAGAGTGAAGAGTTCAGAGTTAAGAGTTCCGGACTCGTAGAGGTCTTCACGACTCACGATTCACCAGTCACGAGAGAGAGGTGAAAGCCATGAACCGAAGAAGAAGAATTTTGCCGAGGCGATGGTATCCTATTGATGGAAAGGATTGTAAAAGAGAGATCGAATCTTATCTGGAAGGATGGACACCCTCTCGACTTCCTGCGAGCAAGGGATTGGGTGGAATCGTCCCTCACGCAGGATGGTATTTCTCCGGAAAGCTTGCCGCAAGGGTGTTCTATACGTTGAAATTAAACAGTAAGGCTGATGTCGTTGTTCTTTATGGGGGTCATCTTTCCGCTGAAGACTTCCCCCGGATTGTGACAGAAGAGGCCTGCGAGACGCCTTTTGGTGATATGGAGATTCATACACGCTTTGTAAAGAAACTCATGGAGAGCATGGATATGGGAAAAGAGGGCTCAACCAGCGGAGACAATACGATTGAGATTCAGCTGGCCATGGTGAAGTATTTTTTCCCCGAGGCAAAGCTTATCGCCATCCGGTCTCCTCTGTCGCTTAAGGCAGAAACATTAGGGAAAGAAGTCGCGGCCATTGCAAAGAAGGAAGGCATTTCAATCCTTGCGATTGGATCAACCGATTTAACTCACTATGGGCCTAATTATGGGCTTTTGAGGAAAGGGGTTGGCCCTGCTTCTGTGGAGTGGGTCAAGAAGGAGAACGATAAGGGATTTATTGACCGAGCCTTGAGCATGGATGCAGAGGGCCTGCTGAAACATGCCATGGAAAATGATAGCGCCTGCAGTGCAGGAGCTGCCCTTGCCGCCGTGGCTACCTGCAAAGTCCAGGGATCAGAAAAAGGAGTGCTTCTCGACTACTACACCAGTTACGACATCATGCCAGACGATAGTTTCGTAGGGTATGCAGGAATCGTTTACTAACGGGTGCCAGCGAGGATTCAAGCTTACAGGGAAGATTATGTGCTAGAAGGGAATGGGATTAAAGAGATGCAAAAATCACGCGTATTCGCCCACGATCATTTTGCAGTACGGCGGCCTCTCATGCCTTTTTCAAGTGTTGCTTTCGAGCCCACTCCCATTGGAATCTTGGAGGTCGAGGGCGGGTTGAGAGTAACGGGCTGGATCCCGAAAGTGGATTTGAAAAATATCCCTGGGGGGTGAAGATGCGAGCTTCCCCGCAAATACTTCCCGATGGCAGAATCACCATCGTCCTTGTGCCGAGTTAGAAAATTTTAGATTTCGGTAGGTTCAGCTTAATAACGGCCCCTGCCGCCCTGGTTGGATCTTCCCCCCCGGCCGCCTTGACCTGGGGATCCTCCACGGTTCGGGCGAGGCCGCGCTTCATTCACATTCATCTGCCGGCCGAGGAGCTCTTTTCCATTGAGGTTCGCAATCGCGGTGCGAGCCTCATTTTGATCGGGCATTTCGACGAACCCAAAACCTCGAGGCTGGCCGCTATACTTATCTCTCACGATCGTAGCCGAGTCGACCTTTCCGAAGGCTTCGAAGGCTGTTTGGAGGTTTTCTTCTTTCACGTCAAATGATAAATTCCCCACATAAATGTTCATCGTCTCTCTCCTTTTCAATATTCGACAAAGCTCTTCAATTTCTCTGCTCGGCTCGGGTGTTTTAGCTTCCTCAATGCCTTCTCCTCAATCTGCCGGATCCGTTCCCGTGTGACGTTAAAGTCCTGTCCCACCTCCTCAAGCGTATGGTCGTGTTTTTCCCCGATCCCAAACCGCATCCTCAGAATCTTTTCCTCCCGCTTATCCAGGGTGGAGAGCACGGTCTGAGTCTGTTGGGCCAGGTTGGAAACGATGGCGGCCTCCTGAGGCGAGATGGATCCCTTATCCTCGATAAAATCCTCCAGGCGGCCATCCTCCTCCTCGCCGATAGGGGTCTCAAGGGAAATCGTTTTTTTACTGACCTTCAGAATCTTCTGAACGTGGTGAAGGGGGACTCCCATTCTTTCGGCGATCTCCTCCAGGGTGGGTTCCCTTCCCATCTGCTGAACAAGAGATCGAGAGGTCCGGTTCAGTTTGTTGATGATCTCGATCATATGGACCGGGATGCGTATGGTCCGGGCTTGATCCGCGATGGCGCGGGAAATGGCCTGACGAACCCACCACGTCGCATAGGTGCCGAACTTATAACCCCGCTGGTATTCGAACTTTTCAACCGCCCTCATCAACCCGATATTTCCTTCCTGGATCAAATCCAGAAACTGGAGCCCTCGATTCAAATATCTCTTGGCAATGGAGATGACCAATCTGAGATTGGCTTTGACCAGTTCCGCTTTCGCTTCCCTGATTTTGACCTCTGCTCTCTCAATGGCTGCCAACGCTTCCTTCAGCCGGCGCGGAGCAAGGCCCCATTCCGCCTCCATCCTTGCCATTCTACGTTTGGCATTTCGGAAAGCCCTGTTTCTCTCCTCGACCTCTTTTCGCTTGAGGTTGACCTTCTTCATCTTCGGAAACTTCTTATCCCCTTGGGCGGCGATCCCCAGATCTTCATTGATTTTCTTTACGTCTTGTTCGGCGTTTTCCATTTGAACGTGAATTTGCTTCAGCTTCTGAATGATCTTACTAACCTGTTCTCCCCTTAAGTTGATTCGCTTGAAAGCGTCGAGCACTTCAGTCTGCTTCTTAACGATCTCTCCCCCCACTCTTTTCTTGGAGGATTCCTTCTTCATACCCCTCAACTTCTTTTGAAGAAGTTGAATTTTATTTCCTCCCTTCCGGATTTTATCGATGAGGCGGAGAACCCTTATTTCTTCAAGCCTCTTTGCTTTGGCCGTCGTCTCCTCGTCGTCGATCTCATTGGTAACGTCATTGATCTTGATCTTCCCCGTCCGGAGGGCCTTTCCAAGGAGGGTGATCTCCCTGATCGAAATGGGACATTTGAGAACGGCACCGAGGACCTCATGCTGTCCGCTCTCGATCCTCTTGGCCACTTCCACTTCCCCCTCTCGAGTCAAGAGTGGAAACGATCCCATCTCCTTCAGGTAGATCCGAACAGGGTCGATGATTTTCGCGGGAATGTCCACATATCCAACCTCAACCGTTTCCTCTTCATCGGTCGTTTGGATATTTTCATACTCTGTATCGACTCCCGGCAATTCAACGAAGAAATCCATGTCCAACTCATCAGACAGGATGCTGGGATCTTCGGTCGGCTCGAACACGTAGGATTCTTCCGATCTTTGTTCTTCCAAGCCTTGCCCCTTTTTCCAATTTTCTTGCATCGGATTTGTCTCAGTAAAACACGGTGAAGGTTGTAGCGGGAGAGGACGAACATGGGCGCCCGACAAAAAGGCCACAAAGAACTATCGGGAATTCCCTGCGCCTGCCCCCGCGATGGAACGATCTCGCTTCCACAATGAACGTTTGACTACTATACACTATCGTCCTCCGAATAGCAAGGCGATTTGTCCTGTCAATTTTTGTTGACACCTTGTTCCCGATTTAATACACTTTTATTGGACCGTAGACCACCTGCATTAATTTCAATCCTATAAGGTAAAGGTGGCATTGCTTTTGCACGGTGACCTGTTGTTCATGAACCACAGGCCTTGCCCGCAGGGTTCTACAATGAAGGAGGGGAAAATGCCAGAGATCAAAATTACGTTTAGAAAAGCGCCGGACTACAGAATCATTCCTATAACGGGTGCTTGGGGTGGTGTGAACCCTCAGGGAGAAATAATTTTTGATCTATTTGTTGAGAAATTAGAAATTCCTGAATCAGTCCAGCTGAAGGTCGAACCTGGTCGGCCTCCTGTGGAAATCGCAAGAGAGGGTCAGGTTCATGTGCGTGAGTCCCAGATCGGTGTGGTTGTTCGTCCCGATATCGCCCGTTCCCTGGGAGAATGGTTGATTCAGAAAGCCAATGAAGCCGCTTCTGGCATTGTAGGAGGAGGCGAGGGCCACGCCTAACAAAAGTCCAAAGGGAAGAGGGCATGCTCTAACCGATAGGATGAGTTCACGGTGTGCAGAGTGCTGATACGCACTTTTGCAATGCAAGCGGTAAGTCCCATTCCTTGCTTGTCATTCCGGACTTGATCCGGAATCCAGCCTTTTTAACTAGATTAAATTATTAAGTTCGTCCGAGGCCATAAAATGCCTGAAAAAGATGAAAAGATTAAATGGTATTTAAGACCGGTCAGTGTAATTCTGCTCTTGTTTTTTGTACTTGGACCTCTTGGACTGCCTCTGCTTTATAAAAGCCCTAAATTCAACAAGACATTAAAAGCCATACTAACCATTATCGTGGTTCTTTACACATGCTACCTGATCTACGCTACCTTAGAGATTGGAAGACTATTTTACCTGAGGATGGAAGAATTGCAGAAGTATTAAAGTAAAGGTGACATACCTTTGAGAATTCTTAAATTTATGTATTTTTCCAAGGGCTTATATCTGCCCACTTTTCGAGCAAAACGGTGGAGACGGCCTCTTTCAAGAGGAAGATAATCTAATTCCACAACGACTCAACAATTCTTTGTGGATTGCGCGGGAAAAGCTTTTCAAAACCGATTTTTGTGAAGAAAAATTGGATGAAAGACGGAGAAAATAAAATTAAACTCCCTGACGGGACCGGGAACTTTGAAAAAAGAAGGCATCCCAGGTTTACTGTTGATTTGCCAATAGAATATCGACGGAGGGATTTAGTCGACAAATATGTTCGCGTGATGAATGCCAGTGAAAGCGGATTATCGATTTATTTATCCGAACAGATGGAGGTGGGTCAATATCTGAGGACAAAGCTCTTCTTCCCCTTCGGTTCCGAACTTAACTTCATAGAACTGGTGACGCAGGTTGTTTGGATGGACGTTCAACCGGGAAAAGATTGGGGAGATTACAGGGCCGGGGTCAGGTTTATTGATATTTCTCCTGCTGACCTGAGTAATCTAAAAAATTATTTGGGAAGCCTTTGAGGATAAACGAATCTGAAAATGACCGTGGGATGTGATGCACTGGTTAGAGAATATCAGGAAAATCGAGGATTGAAACCCCTTAGCTTTTTGACAACTGCGTATTAATTTACTTACATCAATTCACGATATGGAGTGGTGGACTCCTTTATTGCAACTTGTTTGAGATCCTTCTTTAAAAGGAATTGTTGCAAAGAGGAATGAGCAAGGCGTTGTTCAAGTGCGGGACCTACTATTATCTCATCAATTGGAAAAGGTTCGACGTTGGCAAAGCTCAGCTCTAAATAAGGTAGAAAGATAGACTTCCTAAGCCCGAACGACATCCGGTTATTCTCTATTGGCTCGGAAATAATTCTCCACTCGCATTCCTCGTTAAATGCCGGGTGCTTTAGCTTGCTCGCTATTCGCGAAAATTCCATAACAAAATTAATCGTAACCTTTTGCATTATATTTTCAAGATTATCCGGCTCAGCAGACAGTTTCTTTATCAGATCATCGCCCTTTTTAACAATCTCTTCTCTAATAATAGCCTCTTGTTTTGTCTTGTCATAAATACAGGGTTCTAACAATAATTTATTAGACTTTAACCAAGGAATCAGCAATTCTGGACGGAATCCAATTGAATATCCCCCATTAGACGGGCAGTATCCTCTCCATTGGCTTAAGAGGTCTCCACATGGCGAGAAAGAGAAAACACAAACAGGCATTCTGGTTAATACGTCGAACTCAAAATATATTCTTTCTATCGTTCTATAAAATAAATCCAACGATTCTTCTGTGTCAAGCGGAGGCACAGGTATGGCACGCTTCTTTTGAAGCCTGTCCTTAAATTCGGGAGTCAACTTCTTTAAAATATCAAATGAATATTTAAATTCTTGGGTGTCGTTAAGAAAATGAATTTGGCTGGCAAAAAGACAGCGTGATTCCAAAATGCCTTTCAACCCATCAATAGACGTATAGTGATACAGGCGCTCTGGGAGTTTCTTTTCAATTGTCCGGTTTGGTTCTTCCATGTTAGCGCAAAAGCGGGTAGCTTATATCTGGAAGGAGTCTATACCTTTTGGAAGAATTTGTCAAAACTTGGTTGGAGCAAATAAGGAAAGAAAAGTTTTCTAGATAGGATCTTTCAAATCGGGTCGGAACAAAAAGCTTGACGAAAGAAATAGATTGTGTATGATTGACTCACAAGATGAAGGGAGGTTATGTGCCCATGACGATGAAACGGATGAACTTCTATTTGGCAGGTTTACAGATAAAGAGGTTGAAAGCGATCAACAAAAAAACTGGCCTTCCACTGTCAGACATTTTAAGACGAGCGATTGACCAGTATTGGGAAAGGTTTGAAAAGAAAGGAGGCATGAAAGCATGAAAAAGATCATATTGGTTCTATTGCCTATGGCCATTTTGAGCGGATGTACTCACACTCTTACAAGGGTTGAAAGAAAGTATGGAAGCCCTGCAAGAATTGAAATTGAATGTATTGCTGGCGCTATTTGTGACGAGAATACTTACTACAACAATAAAGATGCCGTGAAATATATTTATTGGTTTTACTACTGGAAAACGAGCAGATTGCTCCAACCATGGGATAGACAAGAATGGTGTTGGGAAATTAAGGCCGATAAGAATGGTAAGGTTATTTCCCAAAGTGAATACATAGAACAGCAAAATAAGGTGAGATCTGCCAGAGCTCCGGTTCAGGTAAGAGGTGGAAAATTACCAGGGGCCGAATAAGGGATTGACCAAAGAAAATAAGAAAAGAAGTGACCTGAATAGCAATCGCTCTTGATCCTAAACAAATCGTTTCCTCTGATGAACTCCTCATGTCCCAGGTAGTCTCTCAGGAGGCCGTTATCCGGTCACTTGTGGAAAAGGGAATATTCAGCAAAGAGGAGTTTTTAAAAATGGTGAACATGGTAAATCTCGAAATCGCGAAAATGGTGTAACAAGCCTGGAAAAGGGGTGAGACGCAGTGAAATTCAGGATTAACCGAGCGGAGCCAATGATTACGTGGCCTGAGAAGTGCGTCTGGTGTGGAGGCAAGCCTACATTGAAATTTGAAGATTCTGGTACGGGCTTTGTTGGAAGTGGGTTTTATCGCCGGACCCGGGGAAAGGTGGTGGTTTACTATCCGCTATGTAAAAGGCATGGGTTATGGTTAAGTGTTTTACAGTCAGTATATCCGATTTCTATCTATGCGGTGATTCTTAGTTGGTGGATTCACTATTCGCTTTTCTGCTTGCTTCTCGGCGCAATATTTTTTTGGAATCTCTTCGTGAGACCAGTCAGGATCAAGAAAATAACCAAAGACTTCTATACATTGAAAATTCGGAAGAGGGATTATGCGAGGGAATTTGCTCTGCTTAATAGCTTAGACCCTTTATAGGAAAGGAGGTCCCCTAATTCGTTGGTTCATTGTATGGGGTTTATCATTGGCAAAGGTGTTTTGGAGAGCATTGTGGGAAATGATTTTTAAGCGTGCGATTGATGAGTATTGGGAGAGGTTTGAAAAGAAGAATAAAAGATCATAAAATGAGGAAATGGCTGAGTGATATATAAAGAATTGGCAGGAACATGAGAGGCGTTCGGAGGGTTATGCCAGAAAAGAAGAAAAAGAACGGATCGAAAATGGGAGGTACTCGTATCTTCCTTGTCCGTCACGGTGAAACCCATTGGAATCTGACGCATCGATTCCAAGGCAGGAAAGACGTCCCATTAAACCAAGAGGGTAAAGACCAGGCTCGTGCTTTGGCTTTGACGTTGAAAGATGCGCCCCTTACGGCCATCTATTCGAGCCCTTTGGTTAGAGCTATCGAAACAGCACGATGCATAAAAGAATTCCACCCGTCAACGCCCTTTATTGAAGAAGAGGGTTTAATCGAGATGGATTTGGGAGAGTTTGACGGAATGGAAGCTGCTTACTGGTTTGCCCATTACCAAGATTTCATTAAAGCCTGGCGGAGTGCTCCAGGATGTCTCAAAATGCCAGGTGGAGAAAGCCTCCAGGAGGTTCAGACGAGAGCCATAGATACGCTGAGGCGCATAAGCAAGCTTTATCCATCTGGGAGTACGTTATTGCTCTGTAGTCATAATTTTGTAAACTGTGCCCTGTTATGCCAAGCATTGGGCTTTCCTCTCGATAGGTTTCGGGACGTGCATCAGGATACTGCGACGCTCAATATTCTTTATATGCGAGGGCAGCGGTTACGGGCGGAACTGGTGAACGACATATCTCATCTCAAGAAGTACAAAGGCATCTCGACACACAGATAATCTGCGATGATCTCGACAGAGGTTTCTACGGCAACCACATTCGACTCCGAACATGTGGTCTTTTTTCAAAAAAACTCCTAATGTCCCGGGAGGCCGTTAGGGAATATTCAGCAAAAATGAATTGTTAGAAATATTGAAGGTGGTAAATCAAATGAAGTCCTTATCAGGTAAGTTGGGAGTTATTCTTATCGGCCTAATTATCTTTGGATGTGCGCAAGTGTCGGGGGCGGACAAGACGGTTTATCGCTCGACCGGTGCGGGGTATATTTTTCATCCAAAAGTTTCCAATGGCAGAGCCCTCGTATATTGCCATGGCGGTTTTGGAAAGGTTCGTAACCCGGATTTACCCGATGTCGATTACTTTGTCAATCATGGCTGGACAGTCGTTGTCCTGAAATACGAGGAAGAGACCGGGAAACGGATGTCCATCCAGGGGGATATTCAAGAAATAATGGGGGTAACTCTGTCTTTAAAAGAAAAATTTGGGAGCGTTGACCTCCTTGGGGTTTCAAGAGGCGGATTTGTTGCATTGCAGACCTTTATAAGACACGGTGAGAAATTTGGAAAATGCGTTGCCGTGGTGGCTCCCACCCATGTTGAATCGTTGGAGGTAATACGAGAGATGACCCGGGAACAGCAGCAGTATGTTAAGGAATTGGATGACCCCGATGAGTATGTCGGGGAAATGTCCCTGGTTGACAGACTCGAACTGGGAAAGAAATTATTGCTAATTTATGGCAGTAAAGATGATGTGGTCCCAGCTTCCCAAGCGGCGGAATTTTGTGAGAAGACAAAATGCAAACTTATTCTGGTAGACGGGAACCACATGTTATTTTCTAGACAAGAGAATGAAAGACTGGCGGAAGAGTTTTTATTAAATTGAGTAAAGCAGTTTAACGTAACTCATTGATTCATGGTACGGAACGAATCAAAAATTGACAGCGACCTTGGAAAGTGGTAAAAAGTCTTCAAGGGTGATTATGTCTTTTCGGTAGCCTGGGCGATTAGCTCAGTTGGATAGAGCGTTGGTCTCCGGAACCAAAGGCCGTGGGTTCAACTCCCGCATCGCCCGCCATTTTAAGAGCTACGGAAGGTGTATCGATTATGAAAAAATGGATCGGTCCTTTCATATCATTATTTCTGATTCTTTTCTTGGGAATTGGTTTGGTTTACGATTTCTTCCCCATTGCGAGAAAGACGTCACCCAAAGAAATAAGATTAGAAGCGTACCAGGTTGTCCCCATCCTGGATGAGGGGGAAAAAGGAGAAGCAGACCCTCACATGCTCCAGCTTTTGAAAGAAATACAGAAGAAGTTGGATGGATGGCTAAAATCGCTTAACGAAAAGATTGAAAGTGAGGATATCAGCCGTTTTAAGGTTCGTTTTTTGGAAATTTGGAGAAATATCTTGGAATGGGTAAAAGAGAAGGTCGATGCAAAGATCGAATCTTATGAGAAAGAAAAACCCAAAAAGCAGCCGGGAAAAGGGCTATTTCCGGAGACGTATCAGGAAATTCGGCCCTTCTCTAAAATGGGATGAAGGAAGAAAGAGTATTTATTGCGTCTAACGGGGTTCAATTAGAAGGCCTCTTGAGTATTCAAGAGGCTTCTTCTTTTAAAGGCGGAGTCATCGTTTGCCATCCTCATCCACAGTACGGTGGAGATATGGACCACCCAGTTGTTACGACTTGTGCGGAGGTCGCCTCTAAAGAAGGACTTTCCACACTTCGCTTTAACTTCAGGGGAGTGGGCGAGAGCCAGGGATCTTACGGAGAGGGGATTGCAGAGAGACACGATGTGAAGGCTGCTGCCGACTACCTCTATTCAAGACTGAAGGACGATCATCTTCCGCTTATTTTGGTAGGGTACTCTTTCGGAGCCTGGGCAGGTTTCCCCATTGTCGTCGAGGATGAAAGATTTGGAGGGATGGTAGCCGTGGCTCCCCCTCTTGAGATTTATGATTTTGGTTTCCTGAAGGGCTGCAAAAAGAAAAAGCTTTTCATTGCGGGAGACAAGGATCTTTTCTGTCCACTCTCTCTTTTGGAGAAATGGTATCAACAACTCAACGAACCGAAATCCTTAGCCGTTATTCCCGGTGCAGATCATTTTTTCCTTTTTCACACCCAATATCTCACCGAGCCCCTGAGAGAGTTCTTAAAGACCTTTTAGGGTTCAAGGATTCGAGGGTTCAAGTGGTTCAACTTGTAAGGATCTGTTCGCGTCAAGACTTCCCAACGCCTTACAGAGTCAATAACACGAAGGTTTATTCGTTTATTTTTTCCCTCGAACCCTATACCCCTCGACCCCCAGGACCCCACAATTCTTTCTACTGCCCAGCCGAAGCGATATAACAAAAGCCGAAGCGAATAGGTTCGAAGCGCCTTCTCCATCGTCTCCCTGATTTCTTTATCGTCTCCGGCATAGGCCAAAAAGAAACGCCAGCGATCCGTTCGGGTGATCGGTAAGCCAAAGCGTCTCCACTTTTCCACGGAACGGTTGAGGCGAAGAAGATTCTTCATCTTTTCCCGATTAGAAAGTTTGGGTTTCCTATAGGAACGATCAAAATCGATAAGCAGGAGCTGTTCTCCTACTATCAGAATGTTTTTAAGCTGAAGATCGCCATGGAAGAATCCAGCCTGATGAAATTGCCGGATAAGAAGGCCAGCAGACCGAATCGTTTTTCTCTTTAAAGGAAGAGTTTGGCGCGAACGACGTGTTCCGAACTGCCTCAGATATTGAATCAGGTCGGCAGCCTGAGAAACCTCCAAGGAGAGAAAGTAGGCGTGGTAGAGAGGATAGAAGATGCGATAGTGGATGGCTCCGATGGGCTGGATCGTCGGGATCCCGCAGGATCGGATCTCTTCTGTTAAGGCCAGTTCTCGGAAAGACCTTGCCCCAAAGAAGTAAAGCTTTCCGGTGATGGCTCGTAATAGTCCTCCGTGTGAATATTGGCGAACAACCATCCTCCTCCCATCCTCAAGAGGAATGCAGGGATGCGGGGCTCGACCTTTAAGATAATGGGAAACTTGGCTGCTTTTCTCAAGAAAAGTTTTTAAATCATCAATTCCTTGTTTGAGAAGGGCCTCTTTATACCCCCTTCCAAGGAGGAAAAGGGTCTTTCCTTTTTTGATGAGGGAGAAGGATGGCGGGATCTCGTTATGTTTGAACATTTTGGATTAAGGTAATGGAATCGATCAGGTTTGTCAACCCCGAACCCGGCTGGAAACCCGGCTGGATTCATGGCGAAACTACTTACCAAATGGTATATTTGACATGGTCTTGTCTTTATTATATTTAATTGGATATGACAAAACCTGGAGGGGAATCTTGTGGAATATGAACCTGTTATCGGCCTGGAAGTCCATGCACAGCTCCTGACCCGATCGAAAATATTCTGTGGTTGTTCCACCACATTCGGGGAAGAACCGAATACACAAACCTGTCCTGTGTGTACCGGACAGCCCGGCTCTCTTCCGGTGATCAACCGGAAGGCGGTGGAGTTCGCAATCAAATTGGGTTTGGCGACCTCCTGCCGAATTGCTCCTTATAGCCTTTTTGCCAGAAAGAATTATTTCTATCCTGATCTCCCAAAGGGGTATCAGATTTCCATGTATGAGTTCCCTTTGGCCGTGGGTGGCTTTATTGACATCATGGTGGATGGCAAAAAGAAGCGCATTCAGATCATCCGGATTCATATGGAAGACGATGCCGGGAAGTTGAAGCATGGCGAGACACCCGAGACGGCATCCTTCAGTTATGTGGATTTCAACCGCACAGGCGTCCCCTTAGTTGAGATTGTAAGCGGACCGGACATCCGATCTCCAGAGGAGGCGGGTGATTATTTGAGAAAACTCCGGTCGATCCTTCAGTACCTGGAAATCTGCACAGGAGATATGGAGAAGGGTACTTTTAGATGTGACGCAAACGTTTCGGTCCGGCCAAAAGGCCGGAAAGAATTCGGGACGAGGACGGAATTGAAGAACATGAATTCCTTCCGTCATGTAGAAAAGGCATTAGAGTTTGAAATCAAACGGCAGATGGCGGCGTTGGAAGACGGAGAAGAAGTCGTTCAGGAGACGCGGCTCTGGGATGTCGATCAGGGAGTCACGATTTCGATGAGGGGAAAAGAAGAGGCCCATGATTACCGCTACTTCCCGGATCCGGATCTTGTTCCGTTGAGGATCGATGAGAACTGGGTTGGGGAAGTTCGGAAAAAGCTTCCCGAGCTTCCTGATGAAAAGAAAGAAAGGTTTATCCGGCAATATGAAATCCCTGAGTATGACGCGGAAATCCTCACCTCGGCAAGAGCTATGGCCTATTATTTTGAGGAATGTGTCAGTTTCTTTCCGGAGCCTAAAATCGTGAGCAACTGGATGATGGGAGATTTGCTCCGGGAGTTGAAGCGGGACGAAAAGGAGATCGATCATTGTCCTGTTACTCCCAAGCACCTGGCAGAGATGCTTTCGATGATCAAAAAGGGGACGATCAGCGGAAAAATTGCCAAGGATGTTTTTGAAGAGATGTATCGCACGGGGGCCTACCCGGAAGACATCGTGAAAGACAAAGGTTGGGTTCAAATCCTTGATGAAGGGGAGATCGAAAGAGCTATACAAAAAGCGATAGACGCCAATCCGAAGCAGGTGGAGGATTATCGAAAAGGCAAGGAGAAACTCTTTGGCTTTTTCGTGGGAGAAGTGATGAAGCAGACCCATGGAAAAGCGAATCCGAAGTTGGTCAATGAATTGCTGAAGAAGAAACTCAAAGCGTAGGGATTCTATCGGGCTATGCCCTCGTAATGACTTTTTTCCTTTTGGTCATTGCGAACGGAGTGAAGCAATCTCAGAAAAATGATCCATGAGTAAACAATACTATGTTTACATCATGACCAACAAAAATAATAGAGTCCTCTACACCGGTATAACCAATGACTTAAAGAGGAGAGCATACGAACACAAAGAGAAACTTGTTGATGGGTTTACGAAGAAATATAATGTTTCAAAACTCGTTTATTATGAAGCCCATGAAGATCCAGAAAATGCCATTTTGAGAGAAAAGAAGATAAAGGCGGGCTCAAGACAAAAGAAAATTGATTTGATTAATTCAATGAACAAGGAGTGGCGCGACTTATATGAAGAAATTTGAGATTGCCACGCTACGCTCGCAACGGCTTCGTCGGATTGCCACGGGCTACGCCCTCGCAATGACAGCCCTTTTGGCGCTGAAAGGTTTCTTTCCTGTCGTTGCGAACGAAGCCCTGCACCGCATGGTGTTCAGGGCGGAGTGAAGCAATCCCAGATTTTGAATACATTTTATGAAATTCAAAACCATCGAATGGAAAGGTGACCGGGTGAGGATCCTCGACCAGAGGAGGCTTCCGCAGGAGGTCCGTTATCTGGATTGCCGGGATGCGTCTTCTGTCGCCCAGGCCATCCGAACCATGGCTGTCCGCGGGGCACCTGCCATCGGTGTCGCGGCGGCCATGGGAATCGCGCTCGCAGCAAAGAGGATTCGATCCAATCAGGCTAAGATGTTCCGAAAGAATCTCAAAAGGGTTTGTGATGAAATGAGCCGGACCAGACCCACGGCAGTCAACCTCTTCTGGGCCGTGAACCGAATGAAAGAAATATTGAATCTGGTCCATGCGGATGGGGCTGAGAAGACGAGGCATCATTTAATAGAGGAGGCTTTGCGGATTTACGAAGAAGACGTGGAGATCAATAGAAAAATTGGGGAGAATGGGAAGAAACTTATTCACAGCGGAGATGGAATCCTGACTCATTGCAACGCCGGAGCATTAGCGACGAGTGGATACGGGACGGCACTGGGAGTGATCTACGCGGCGCGAGACCAAGGAAAGAAGTTTCAAGTCTTTGTGGATGAGACAAGGCCCATGCTCCAGGGATGCCGACTGACGGCGTGGGAGCTGGTTCAGGAAAAGATTCCGGCGACTCTCATTACCGATAATATGGCCGGTGTTTTAATGAGGAAGGGCTTGGTTAATCTGGTCGTGGTGGGGGCGGATCGAATTGCAAGAAATGGAGATACCGCCAATAAAATTGGGACCTACGGACTTGCGGTTCTCTCGAAATTTCATGATATTCCTTTTTATGTGGCGGCCCCGACCTCTACACTTGACCTCTCTTTAGTTTCCGGAGAGGAGATACCGATCGAAGAAAGAAACATTGCAGAAGTGACCCATTTTTGTGGGTATCCGATCGCTCCAAAAGGCGTGAAAGCCTTTAATCCCGCCTTTGACGTGACTCCCCATTCACTCATTAATGGCATCATTACGGAGAAGGGGATTATTCGAAAACCTTTTGAAAGAGGTCTAAAAAGGATAATGACAAATTCCAAATCACCCCCCCACCCATCCCTCTCCCCGCGGGGAAGAGGGTAAGACGGGCTGACAAGTCCATGAAGAAGCCAATCATCACCTTACTCACCGACTTCGGCACCAAAGACCATTACGTGGCTTCGATGAAGGGCGCGATTTTGAATATCAACCCTCGGTGTCTCCTAGTCGACATTACACACCAGGTGAATCCGCAGGACATAGAAGAAGGCGCCTTTATACTGGCCAATGCCTATTCTTATTTCCCAAAGGGAACGATTCATCTTTCGGTGGTGGACCCAGGGGTAGGGGGGATCAGGAGGCCCATTCTTGTCGTGACGCCACATTATTTTTTTGTGGGCCCCGACAATGGGCTCTTTACGCTCGTGGCACAGAGGGAGAAGATTAAACAGGTGGTGGTTCTCACCCAAAAGAAGTATTTTCTTTCAAAAATCAGCAGCACATTTCATGGAAGGGATATCTTTGCCCCGGTGGCTGCACATCTCTCTCTGGGTGTCAAGCCCAAGGCTTTTGGACACGAAATCAAATCCCTGAAAGAGCTTGGGCCTCGGAGACCCTTTGTCAAAGAAGGGAAATTATTCGGAGAGATCCTCCATATCGATGCGTTCGGAAACGTGATCAGCAATATTGATGAGGAAAAACTTCTTCGGTTCGTTCAAAGTAGATCTTTTGCCATTTGTGCAGGAAGGAAAGTTATCTCGGGTTTGAAGAAAGGATACTGGGAGGGCAAGAAAGGCGAGCCCATCGCACTTTTGGGAAGCGGCGGGTTTGTCGAAATCTCTGTAAGGGAAGGGAATGCTCAAAAGATACTGAAGGTGAATAGGGGAGATCAGATTATAATAAGCACCAAATAACATGCCCCGTACTTAATATAATGCGGGAAAAATTCCCTTCGCTTTGATTGTCATTTCGGGCTTGACCCGGAATCCAGGGGAAGGCTGGATTCCTGCTTCCGCAGGAATGACCGCAACAAGAACTATTGAGAATTGGATGGGTGAGGGGGCCGAAAAAACGAATAGGGAGATAGGGTGCGCCATGGTATCGAATAAGGCTCAAGACATTCCTCCATTCATTGTGATGGATGTTCTGGAAAAGGCTCAAGAACTGGAGAGAAATGGGGAGCATATCATCCATTTAGAAGTAGGGGAGCCGGATTTCGACACTCCGGAATGTATCAATGAGGCTTGTTATCGTGCAATCCGTGAGGGGAAGACCCATTATACGCACAGCCTGGGGTTGATCGAGCTACGGGAAGCCATTGCAGAAGATTACTTGAAAAAATATGGGGTGAAGGTTTCCCCCGAACAAATTCTTGTTGCTTCAGGAACCTCTCCGGCCATGCTCCTTCTCTTTGCTGCCCTCTTAGAATCTGGGGATGAGGTTATCCTGTCCAATCCCTATTATCCATGTTATCCCAATATCATTCGGTTTGTTGATGGATCTCCTGTTTTTGTCAAGGTGATGGAAGAGGAAGGGTTCCAGTATCTTCCGGAGATGATCGAGGAGAAATTGAGGCCAAGGGTGAAAGGGATCATGATCAATTCACCTTCCAATCCCACTGGAAATTTGATGCCTGCGGAAAGGATGAGAGAGATTGCTCGTTTCTCTCCTTTTATCATCTCGGACGAAATTTATCATGGGTTGGTCTATGAAGGGGAGGTCCATACAATTCTTGAGTTCACAGACCGCGCTTTTGTGATCAACGGGTTTTCAAAACTTTATGGGTTCCTCTAAAAATTAGCTAAATTTACTATCAACACTCTACCAATCTAGCAACCAGTATGTTACGGTCACCAAAAACGAGGCAGGAGGAAAACAGATGATGCAGACCGGTTTGTTGGATTGGCAG